>SL_4KL_010_BRINEDRAFT_10000713_pt1 | contig 17479 bp, 18 predicted proteins | sample SodLak_010_BRINE_2_FD_10664 | JGI IMG/M metagenome (IMG submission 10664)
CCGGACTTCGCACAGGGTGGCGGTCCTGACGTCGACGCCCTCGAGGATGCTCTGGAGGACGCTCCAGACGTGCTTCGGCAGTTACTCGACGCTTGATCCCTGTTGTTGTCTCTGACCACTGTCCCTGACCCTGGGCCTCACCACGTCACCGTGGATCCTCGAGCGACACGGAACCCGCGCTCGTGGGCGTCGAGACCGTCGCTGGGCGTTTTCACTATCGTGGTGCTCGATTCTCCTACAAAAACTCTCGAACGTCCGAGTACCACATGTCGTGGTAATCGACGTGGCCCACTCGTCTGGCGATCAGCACCGCGAGGACGTGCCAGCAGAGGGCCGTCGGATCGTCAGGGTCGAGATTGTACTCGGTGTCCTTGCAGGTACAGCCCCCATTCTCGACGACGTACTCGTCCTCGTAGCCGACGACGACGGTGAAATCGCGGTAGACCTTCACCCGCCCCTCCGCGACGGCCTCGATGGCCCGGACCCCACGGTCGCCGTGCAACCGCGAGATGCGGTCGACGATATCCGGCGTCAGTTCGCCGGCCTCCTCGAGGTCGGCCTGCCATCGCTCGACGGGCGTCTGGCCACTCACGGCTGACACTCTTGCTCGCGAGATAAAATCAATTGGGGTGTCGGTGTGCGACCGAACGGAACTCGATATTCGAGGGCGGTAACGCCCGGGCACAAGGGCTCACCTCCCCAACGGAACGCGATCGTGGATCGCGTCAACGCTCAGTTCAAACCGGAACTCCTCAGGGGTGACCTACTCCTCGAGTTCGCTGTCCCCGGTTGCACCCTCGAGGACGAACTCGAGTTCCTCGTCGTCTTCGCCCATCTCGATGGTCTCCTCTTGTTCGTCGAACTCGTCTTCGAGACTCGTGACGGTCACCGTGTACTCGCCCTGGTAAAGCAATCCCCCGAAGGTTGCCACACCCTCGGCGATCTCCGCGTCGGCGGACTCGCTGAAGTTCTCCTCTTCATGAGTAGCCGTGACCTCGACGCCCTGTGAGACGGTGTCGCCATCCTCGTTCTCGAGCATGACGGTGAGATCGCCGACATCGTCGAGTTCGAGGTCGTCTTCATCGTCGTCCTCATCGTCGTCGTCTTCATCGTCGTCGTCTTCATCGTCGTCGTCGCCCATACACCCTGCGAGACCGACGGCCGAGGCCGCTACAATCGATGCACCGAATTTCCGCCGCGAGACGATTCGCTTTTGCATACTACCGAATGGATAGCCCTCCAATATAAAACCTTCAATTACATAGCTGCATGTCGGATGGCAACAATGATCAAGACCGTTGCTCTTATATAATCCTACTGGCCGACCACGATGGCTGGGGGAACACATCGGGGGCGTTGCCCCCCGAGCAGCCCCTCCGCGAGCGCTCGAGGCGGGTCAATTGGCTGGCGCGCGTGGAGAGACGAGACCACACGGTTTTTCGCCGCGCCCAACCCACGGTGACTCATGCGCGTATCGGAAGGTGGCGTCGAGTTCGAGGTGCCCGCCGAACAGTCCGAAGGGGTCGAGGAATCGGTCTTTTACAATCCCCGTCAGGAACTCAATCGGGATCTGACCGTCGCCGCCCTCCGGGCCCTTCGGGAGCGACAGCCACGGGCACGGCGCTATCTCGACGCCATGACGGCAAGCGGGGTGCGGGGACTGCGGGCCGCCGTCGATGGGTGGGACGTCACCTGTTGTGATCGAAACCCCGACGCTGTGGCCCTCGCTAGCAAGAACTTCGAGCGCGCCGGGTTCGAACTGGGCGTCGACGCGGCGGTGGTCGAACGCAACGTCAACGCCCTGATGCACGAATCGGTGTTCGACGTGATCGACCTCGACCCGTACGGCACGCCGATGCCGTTTGCGGACGCGGCGTTCGCCCGATGCCGACACGTCGTGTGCGTGACGGCGACCGACACGGCCCCGCTGTGTGGCGCCCATCTCCAGAGTGGCATGCGATCGTATGGAACGCTTCCTCGCAATACCGAGTACCATCCCGAGATGGGCGTTCGGACGCTCCTCTCGGGGCTCGCCCGCAGCGCCGCTCGATTCGACGTCGGCGTAACGCCCCTGTTGACCCACGCCAGCAGCCACTACGTCCGGACGTATCTCGAACTCGACCGGAAGCCAACCGCCGCGGATGCGACCCTCGAGCAGCTGGGCCATCTCGTCCACTGTGAAGACTGCCTGTATCGTGAGTGGGCCTCGGGGCTCGTTCTCGACGCCTCGCTCCCCCGTGAGAGCTGCCCGAACTGCGGGGGATCGCGCCTCCTGGCAGCAGGGCCACTCTGGCTCGGACCAATCCAAGATCGGGCGTTCGTCGCCTCCGTCCGCGAGCACCTTTCCGAGGAATTCGCCACGGCCGATCGGGGTGGGCAACTCCTCGAAACCCTCGAGGCCGAGGTTGACGTGCCGACCCACTACGATCAGCACAAACTCTGCAAGCAGTGGGGACGCTCCGCGAACGCGATGGCCGATTTCCTCGAAGCCCTCCAGGCGGCCGGCCACCGGGCCACTCCCGCTCACTACAGCGGGACGGCGTTCAAAACCGATGCCGACGTCGGCGAAATCAGGGCGGCGACTGCCCAGAGCCTCGAGTGACCATCCCAGTACGGCGTGCCTATATCTGCAGGGATGGGGAAGGGCTATTCCGAGCGCGAACGAACGGCCGCCCGTGCGCACCCATCAACAGATCGTCCGGTTCGGGACCCGTGTGCTGTCGGTCGCCCGGAGCGAACAGCTCACGATGCTCGCGGCGGCGGTCGCATTCTACGCCTTTCTCTCGCTCGTTCCGCTTTCCCTCCTCGGACTCGGCGTGCTCGCGACCCTCGGTGGGGAGTCGCTGGTCACCCAGGTGGTGGCGCTGACCGACGACGTATTGACGCCATCGGCCCAACAGGTCCTTGCAGAAACCCTCGTCGAGGACGCCGGCCGGCAAGGGGCAACGGTCGTCGGGGCTCTCGGGTTGCTCTGGGCGGCGAGTCGGGTCCTCCGTGGCCTCGATCAGATGTTCGCGGCCGTCTACGGTACCGTCAGCTCCCAGTCGACGGTCGACACCCTCTGGGATTCGATGATCGTGCTGCTCGCCGTCCTGTTTGGGATCGGGTCGGTCGCCGGCATCGAACTCGTCCTCGAGGGTGTCCTCGACGCCAACCTTGGCGTCCTCGGCACGGCGTTTACCCTGCTGGGCCTCTTCGTCGCCTTCTACCCGATGTACGTCGTTTTCCCGGACGTCGACGTGGGACTCGTTGACGCCCTCCCGGGGGCAGTGTTCGCCGCTTTTGGTTGGTTCCTCCTCAGTCAGGTGTTCGTCCTCTACGGCGTGGTGGCTGGTGAGTACACCGCATACGGGGCGATCGGTGGGGTATTTCTGGTTTTGATCTGGCTCTACGCCGGCGCGGCCATCATGATCGTCGGAGTGATCGTGAACGCAGTCCTCGCCGACCCTGACGGCAACCGGCAGCTACAAAGTCCCGGCCAACGACACGTTTCACCAATGGCCGACGACCTGACGGGGCCCGACGACGAGGCCGACGCCGACAGGGGGACGGATCGCGACCCGGCTCCGCCGGGAGCGGTCGAGGAACCGCCAAGCGAGAGAGCCGACCGCACTCGAGCCAGCGCCCGCACTGCCGACCGCGCCGACGACCCCGCCGTCCTGCGCGAGGAACTCCGCCAGCTCGAAGAACGTCTCGAGTCCTTCGAGACAGACGTCGACCGCCGGACGGTCGACCGTGACTCCCTCGAGGCGGACCTCAAGCGCTACGTTCGTCGCCGTGTGCGACGTGGCCACGCCCGTGGCTGGGGTCCGTACGTCGTGCTCGGGTACGGGACGGCGATGACGGTCGCAGCCTTCTATTTTTTGAGTGGGCTCTGGGCCGTCCTCGCGATGCTCGTCGTCTGGACCTCGACGCTCGGGGGTGTACGTCCTGATGGTGCTCTTTGGGACCGGTCTCTCGCTGTTGGACGTTCCTGGACGACTGCGCAATCGCGTGGGCGAGTGGCGCTCCTGAGCACGACCTGATCGCCCGGTCATCGACACCGCTGGCTCCTCGAGACTGCCCACCGTTGGGTCCGTTTTCCACCGCTTCGGTCGGTTGTCGGCGTGCATCTGTGATCGACGCTTATTCGAGGGGTTCATCTCCAGGTCGATTGTCTGCGCGGTACGGTCGCTCACGAATGCGGGCACCTAAAAAACCGCAATAGACTGCCTCTCTGACCGCTCAGAACGTCTCGAGGTACTGATCGAGTTCCCACTGGGAAACCTCGACCAGGTACTCGCCGAACTCCTGTTTCTTCGCTTCGACGAACTTCGGCCCGATGTGCTCGCCGAGGGCGTCGTAGATGACTTCGTCCTCCTCCAGGGCGTCGACGGCCTCGCCCAGGTTCGTCGGCAGTACGTCGATGCCGTACTCCTCGCGCTTTGCCTCGTCGAACTCGTAGATGTTCTCACGGACGGGGTCGGGACACTCGAGATCATTCTCGATGCCGTCGAGACCCGCGTGGATGAGTGCCGCGAAGGCCAGATACGGGTTACACGACGGATCCGGGAAGCGCGCCTCGATACGCGAGGCGGCGGGGACGCGGGCCGCCGGCTTGCGGATGAGAGCCGAGCGGTTGCGGTCGGACCACGCCACGTAGACGGGCGCCTCGTAGCCGGGCACCAGGCGCTTGTAGCTGTTGACCGTCGGGTTCGAGACGGCCGTGATTGCGGGGGCGTGCTCGAGGATTCCGGCGAGGAACGATTTGGCGGTCTCCGAGAGGTCGAACTCGTCATCGCCGTCGTGGAACGCGTTCTCGCCGTCCTCGGTCATCAGTGACAGGTGGGTGTGCATGCCCGACCCGTTGATCCGTGGGATCGGCTTTGGCATGAACGTCGCGTGGAGGTCGTGTTCGGCCGCGATGGCACGAACGACGGTTCTGAACGTGCCGACGTTGTCAGCCGTCGACAGGGCGTCATCGTACTCGAAGTTGATCTCGTACTGGCCCTCGGCAACCTCGTGGTGGCTAGCCTCGATCTCGAAGCCCATGCTCTCGAGGCCGTAGATGATGTCCCGGCGGACGTCACTCGCGAGGTCCTTGGGGGCGACGTCGAAGTAACCACCGACGTCGGCCGTCGTCGTCGTTGCGCGACCGTCCTCGTCCTCCTCGAACATGAAGAACTCGGGCTCGGGTGCGGCGTTGACCGTGTAGCCGAGATCCTTCGCTCGGTCGAGTGCCTGTTTGAGAACGTAGCGTGGGTCACCGGTGAACGGTTCGCCAGTCGAGGTATCGATCACGTCACAGATCATCCGAGCGGCGGCGCTCTCCTCGGTGTTGCGCCACGGGAGGATGGCAAACGTGTCAGGGTCGGGCTTGAGCCGCATGTCTGACTCCTGAATGCGGACGAATCCCTCGATGGAGGAGCCGTCGAAGTAGATTCCCTCGGTGAACGCCTTCTCGGCCTGCCGTGCCGGAACGGCGACGTTCTTCACGACGCCCAGAATATCCGTAAACTGGAGTCGAAGGAAGTCCACGCCCTTTTCGTCGATCTCGTCGAGTACTGCCTCTTCTTTCGCAGTCAGCTTTCCGCTTGTCATTTTCTGGTCAACCTATCCAACGATGTCCGTTACTAAAATCCTGCTGTTCTACGCAATTCTTCTCTGTGCAAGTCTGAATTGGATATTCGTAAAGTTCTAATGGGAGGGGTATGTATGTGGACGTGATGACGTACGAAAATCTCGACGCGAAGTTGGTGAATGCACTCCTCGGTGACGGACGGGCCAGCCTCCGCAGTCTCGCCGAGGAACTCGATGTCTCCGTCACGACCATCTCGAACCACCTCTCCGATCTGGAGGAGCAGGGCGTTATTCAGGGCTACACCCCCAAGGTGGACTACGACGCACTCGATTACGACGTGACAGCCGTAATCCAGCTCAAAGTCGAAGGGAGCGCGCTGCCGGAGATCACGGAGACGCTCCAGGAACACCGCCAGATGATTTCGGTGTACGAGGTCACTGGTGACTACGACGTCGTGGCCGTTGGTAAGTTCAAGGACACCGACGGGATGAACGACCAGATTAAGGCGCTGCTCACGGATCCGGACATCAAGGAGTCGAACACGAGCGTGGTGCTCAACGCGGTGACAGAAAACGAGCAGTTCGATCTCGACATCGAGGAATAACCCGGTTCATTCTTGGGGTTTCGAAAGCCGACGCTCGAGGGTCGGTTGAGTTACTGCCTGAGGGGCAATCCAACAGCTACAGCCTCTCGGCTGCGGTCGACGCTCCGCCCCACCGACTCACCCCTCGGCGGTCACGATATCGTCCTCGTAGGACGCCACCGCCTCGAGGACCGCTGCCCGATCGGCCTCGTCGACGTCGAACGCCTCGAGAGCGTCGGCCAGGTGGCCCGCAATCGCCTCGAACTCGACCTGGGTGATCCCGAGGTGGCCGTGCGCCGTCGCCATGTCCTCGCCCGTGTACTCGACGGGACCGCCAGCCACGGAACTCAGGAATCGGGTCTGGTGGCCACGCTGGGCTTCCATGTCGACGTCCTCGAAGTGGTGGGCCACCGTCTCGTCGGCCAGCACGCGATCGTAGAACTCGTCGACAACGGCCGCGATAGCGTCCTGTCCACCGAGGCGATCGTACAGCGTGTCGCTCATATCGGCGACCACCCACTCGAACGGGATAAAACGTCCGGACGAGGCAGCCGACACTCCTGGTGTGTGTCACGACTGACCCCCACGGACGCGGCTGCTGAGATGTGGTTCTGAACCCGACGCCCACGGCCGCCGCTGACGGCGTGGCGATTCTGGACGATCCATGCTGGTTCGCTCCTGAAGTCGGTGCTCTCGGCCGTGGCACCGATCGCGAGTCTCCCGATTGGGGCTCCCGGTTAGCTGAAGGAGAGGGCGCTAAGGCCCCGTCCTCAAGGAGCGAGTAGAGCGGGGATACAGCGCCCGCGCGAGTTACAGGCATCTTCAATCAACACCACCGAGTACGACGCGGTGTTCGTCGAAGACCTCAACGTCAGGGGAATGCCTGAGATCTCGCAGAACGCCCGGAACAAGGCTGCAATCGGCTGGCGCGACTTCCTCACCATCCTTGAACATCACGGCGACGAGAACGGCTGTCACGTCGTGGAAGTCGAAGCGCGAGGCACGACAAAAGAATGTGCTGAGTGTGGTGTGGAAACCGAGAAGCCGCTGTGGGTTCGAGAGCATTCCTGTCCAGCGTGTGGTTTTGAAATCGACCGTGATTGGAACGCTGCGTTCAACATCCAGCAACGCGGCTGAACTCGACTAGGAGTGGTTCACTCCGAAGACACGCCTGCGGAGACTGCGACCGTCCTCAGAACCGAAGGTTCTGATAGGCCGCACGAGAACTCCGTTCTCGTGGACGCTGTGGATACGCTCGCCGTGTCTGCAAGTCACGTGGTTGAAACCGGAAGCCCTGCCTCAAGGAAGCGGCGAAAGCCGCTGAGTAGGCGGGGGTAGTTCACACGGTTTGCTGTCGCCGCTTCACCGTGATCGACGATCCGGAACGGGCACTCACTGGTAAACGGTACAGCAACCCGTCTCACTCGTCGACCGCCGCCTCTGCCGATGCCGACCGATCCCAGGGCAACGGCCCATCGTACCCCGGCGGCACGTACGGACAGAGCGGGTCGCTTGCCAGCGGGTCCCCGAAGACGGCGTTCGCCCGGGAGCGACTCCCCCCGCAGACCTGTCTGAACGGACACACTCCACACTTTCCTGTGCGGTCTTCGCGATCCCTGAGTGCTTCGAAGAGCGGATGATTGCGGTAGATGTCGACGACCGACCGATCGCGAACGTTGCCAGCCGATCGTGGCAAAAAGCCCGAGGGGTAGACGTCGCCGGTATGGCTTACGAACACGAATCCGTCACCGGCGATGGTGCCCGTTTGGTGTCGCCCTCGAGGGCCATCCGCCGAGGCCGCTCCCTCGCCCCGGCGCTGGCGTCGCACCCGCCGGAAGTGTGGTGCTTCGGTCGTCTTCACGGCGTACGGCGTGGACTGATCGAGCGCGTCGAGCCACTGCATTACCGCTTCAGCCGTCTCGGGGTCGACCGAATCGAGCAACTGCCCGCGACCCACGGGAACGAGGAAGAACACGCTCCACATGACCACCCCGAGATCCTCGAGCAGTCGGCTGATCGCCGGCAGGTCACCGACCGTCTCGGCACAGACTGTCGTGTTGATCTGAACTGGGAGCCCGAGACTCTTTGCGTCCTCGATGGCCCGGATCGTGGCCTCGAAGCTCCCGGGTTCGCCCCGGAAGGCGTCGTGACGCTCGGCGGTCGCGCCGTCCAGGCTGAACGCGATTCCCGAGAGCCCGGCCGACTCGAGTGCCGCCAGTCGCTCGAGGGTGATCGATTGTGTCCCGCTCGGGGTGAGGCTCATGGTCAATCCGCGGTCCGTCCCATGGTCCACGAGTTCCACGATGTCCTCCCGGACGAGGGGGTCGCCACCGGAGAGGACGACGAGCTGGTTCTCGCCGAAGTCACGGGTCTGCTCGAGCAACTGCTTGCCCGCCACCGTCGTGAGTTCGTCGTCGTGGCGGTAGGGGTTCGCGTTCGCCCGACAGTGGGTACAGGCCAGGTGGCAGGCCTGGGTCACTTCCCAGATGAGGAGGCGTGGTCGTTCGCTCGAGTCGAGGCTGGCATCACTCGGGCGAGACGGTGGTGGGGTCATCGTCGTGTTGAGCTTGGGAATGCGATATATAAGGTCCGGTCGTTATTCCCACCGAGTAAAAACCACCCGAGTGCTCAACCGACCGCCATCGATAGATGATGGTATGGATCGGGAGACGCTTTCGCGAGTCGACGGCGATAGACGGGACGCACCCCTCCCGTCGTGGGAGGTCTTCGTCCGCGGTGAAAAACACGAGCGATTGGCACACGTCGGGAGCGTCGCTGCGACGGACGCACCAGACGCCCGCGATCGGGCGAGCACCCTGTTCGGCACGGACGCCCTGGATATCTGGGTGTGCCGAGCCGAGTCAGTCGAACGGTTCTCCAGACGCTCGGAACTCGCTTCACCACCGACGGCATCGTCCGGCGGGGACGACTCGACCGAGGAGGCGGATGCGACCCGGCCGACCGATGGCGGGTTGCCTACGGAGTTCGACGATGCCACCACTGGCCAGCGGTCGGCGGAGGAATCAGGATGATCTCCATCAGCAAACTCCTGTGTGACCTCGACGCCGAGGGTGACGGCTTGCGATACGATGCGGCCGACGAGTCCGACCGTCCGCAGATACGCGAGCGCGTGCAGCGACGGCCGGTTGTCGTCTGGAACGCGACCCGTCGGTGCAACCTCGAATGCGTTCACTGCTACGCGTCGGCTGAGCGGCAACCAGCGCCGGGTGAACTGTCGACGGCGGAGGCACGCGGCCTCCTCGAGCAACTGGCCGATTTCGACGTCCCGGTGGTCTTGTTTTCGGGTGGGGAACCTCTGGTCAGAGACGACCTGATCGAACTGGTGGACTACGCGTCCGATCTCGGCCTTCGCCCGGTGCTGTCGACGAACGGAACCCTCATCACGCGGGAAACCGCCGCAAATTTGCGGGATGCCGGCCTCGCCTACGCCGGGATCTCCGTCGACGGGCTGCCCGAGAGAAACGACGACTTTCGCGGGATGGATGGCGCATTCGACGCTGCGGTCCGTGGGATCGAGGCCTGTCAGGACGTCGGCCTCAAAACGGGCCTTCGCTACACGATCACCCAGGCCAACGCGGACGACCTCGAGGGTGTCGTCGACCTGCTCGTCGACGTCGGTGTCGATCGGTTCTGTTTCTACCACCTGGATTACGGCGGCCGCGGCGCGGCGATCACCGACCACGACCTCGAGCCGGCAGCGAAGCGTGCGGCGGTCGCCCGACTCTGTGACATGACCCTCGAGTACCACGAGCGGGGCGAGGAAATCGAAACGTTGCTCGTCGGGAACTACGTCGACGCTGGTTTCCTGATCGAGTACGCTCGTGATCGACTCGGGCCGCAAAAGGCCGCCGCAGTCCGGGCGTACCTCGAGCGAAACGGCGGCGACCCGGCCGGTGAACGGATCGCCGACGTGGACTACTCGGGGAATGTGCACCTGACGCAGTTTTGGCAGGGATATAGCCTCGGTAACGTCCGCGACCGACCGTTTGGGGAGATCTGGTCGGACGAGACAAACCCCTTGCTCGCGGGGCTTCGCGATCGGGAGTCACGGTTACCCGACCGATGTCAGGGCTGTCAGTACCTGTCTGTCTGCCGAGGTGGGTCGCGCCTCCGCGCGTTGACGGCAACCGACGACCCGTTCGGCCAGGATCCACAGTGTTACCTTCGTGACGACGAGATCAGCGGCGGGTCGGGATCGCCCATCAGCAGTAACGCGGACTGAACACCAAATAGGGTTACGCTCCCGCGAATCCTGCTGGCCTCTCGTGCCTGTCAACGACTCTTAGCCACCACCCCGTATCGTCGTCTCTCGACACCCCGTCACTCCTCGATGCGTCATCCCTCTTCGACACGCCGTCGCTCCTCGAGTGCCAGCATGTACCGTCGAACGAACGTCTCCCGAGAGTGCTCGCCGGCCTCGAGGTCGATCAGGTGGGCCTCGAGTCCGCGCCGGTCCCGTCGACATCGCTCTTCGTCACACGGCTTACACAGGTACTCGAAGTCCTTTCCCTCGCGGTCCCAGCGGTCGCCGTACTTGTCGTATTCGCGGGCATCGTCGCGGGTGACGGTCTCCCCACAGGCGATGCAGGTGACCATCTCGGTGCGCCACCGGGCGAGCCACATACGTGAGCGATGGCAATGCTCGTACTTAGCGGTTCGCCTGCGAACCACTGCGGTGGGGGAACGGTGTTTCACGGCTCGCCGATCGCTGCCCTCGCAGGGCAACCACCGCGGCACCGATCCACTCGTATGACCACAGCTGCCCGGAGACGGGCCTTTTATAGACGGACCACCCGTGCGGTGGCGTATGGACGTCAAGTCACGACACCACCTCCGAAGCGACGTCGTCTCGGCCCTCGAGTCGAGCGTCGCCGACGGACTGGGGGTCGACCTCGCGGGCGACGCCTACGAGCGAGTCGAGTTCGAGGACAGCGACTGGGAGGTCGTCCTCGTCGACGGCGCACCAGAGATCGCGTACTTCGACGAGGAGCCGTTTCTCACGGTTCGGGGGGCAAACGCCTACGAACCAGCACACCGCATCGTGACCGTCGACGCCGGCGCCGTTTCCTTCGTCTCCGACGGCGCGGACGTCATGCGTCCGGGAATCACCGAGGCCGATCCCGAGATCGAACCCGACGACCTCGTCTTGATCGCCGAGGAGTCCCACGGGAAGGTCCTAGCCGTTGGACGCGCTCGCGTGTCCGGGGACGAGATGGTCGGCAGTGAGGGCAAGGTCGTCGACTCCCTCCACCACGTCGGTGACGACCTCTACTCGTTCTCGGGTTAGCGACCGACCCGACTCGATCACGCTCGACGACTCCGCGAGGCTGTCACGTCGAGCCCCGGACTGTAGTACCTGACTGGCTCACTCGAGGGGGTCTCGAACCCGTTCGCCCGAAAGAGCGTGTTCGCGGTGACGTCGGCGTCGGCCGGGGAGACCGTCCAGGGCTCGTGGTCGATATCGGCGTACCGAAGGGTTCCGTCCGGGGCCTCCGCGTAGAAGCGATACCGCTCGAGGAGAAACGCGGCCAGGGGATCCTCCCGAGCGTCGATCGGCTCGCCTGCCGGCCAGTAGGTTCCCTCGTAACGCGCCGCGCGAGCACCGGNGTGACGACGGCGACTCCGGAACGCCACGCGGCCGTCGCGACACTCGAGGGAGCTGCGGGCGTAGTAGTACGGGAGCGAGTGCATGAGCCGAGCGCCGAGGACGCTCGCGGCCCCCTGGGCGTCGAGGCTGAAGAAGTAGACACTCGGGACCCCATCACGGGTCACGTACGTGCGGAGGTTCAATTCGGGGAGCCGAACGCCCATCGACGACGGCAGCCCCTCGGGCCTGACTGCGACGTTCGTGTAGGGGACGACCGAGAGCCACGCCGAGTCGTCGTGACGGTCGAGGGTCACGCCGTCTGGAATGTGTGGTCGCACGACCGATGGGTCGACCGGATAGTTCTCGAACAGGAGGTGGCGCCATCCCATCTCGAGGGAGTACATACCGGTGCTCAGGGAGCAGAGAATAAAGGCGTGTGGCCGACGTTCGGCCCGTATCGCTTTTGTCCTCGTGGTCCGCCCGCGGCATCCGGGGCGTCCTGGTTCGCCCTCATCGGTGGACCCGGAAGGAATCGGTGCCTCCCATAGGGACTGGTGTCCCGTGTTGCCGGGGATTGTGCTTCCTGGGTCGGCACTCACCGGTAAGAGACGACACTAATCCGTATCAGTCCTCGCCCGCGTCGATGTCGTCTTCCTCGTAGGCATCCTCGTACTTCTCGAGCGTTTTTTCGTATCCCTCGAGCGCCAGCTCGTACGTTTCCCGAAGGTCGACGATCGGCTCGAGGCTGGCGTCGACTCGGAGGTCGTTGGTGAACGGGGTGAGCTCGGATTCCTCGGTGGTCCGGACGAGGACGGCTGCGCTCTGCACGCGAAGCTCCTCACGTTTATCACCCCCCTCGGCCTGGCCAGCAGCGAGGGCGTCGATGAGCCGCGACGCGAGGGGGTCGTCACCGTCACGGTCTGCCGCGTACGCGTCCGCGGTCGCCTCGATCACGGATTCACCCGTGAGGAGGTTCCCGGCAACGGTGTACCCGTCCCCGCTCGTGTGCCCGAACCAGGGTTTGCAGTCGTCGCCGGAGAACGTGAACGACCCCTCGCGGTCGACACCGTGCAGTTGCCGGTTCGAGGCCCCATCGTCGGCGTTCAGGAGCGCCTCGAGGGCGTCCTCGACGGCCAGTCCGTCGTCGATGTACTCGATGCCTCGTCGTCCGAGGTCGACGTTGACGAGGCTTTGGGTGGCGACGGCACCGTTCTCGCTCGCGAACGGACAGAGCGTGCCGACGCCTGGGAGTCTGGTGGTTACGGCGACGCCAAACCGGTCGTGTTCCTCGCCATCGTCGTCTTCGTACGTCTCGTGGACGCAAATGCTGAAGGTCATGCCTGTGTCATGGCGGTCACCCATAAAAAATGAACGCGAGTCGGCAGTCTGGGGTCGCGATCAGTAGTCCTGGGTCTCGCTCGTCTCGTTGCCAGCCTCGTCGGTCACCGTCAACCGGACGCTATCGGGGTTGTCGCGCGTGCGCACTTCGTGTTCGTCCGAGGCGCTCGAACCGCTCACGCTCGAGGTCTCGCTGTCGAGAACCTCGTCGCCGTCGAGCAGTTCGGTCGTCACGCTGTCGAGTGCGCCGTCCTCGTCGGAGACGGCCCAGTCGACGTCAGCGCGCGACCAGGGACCGCTCGAGCGGGCGTTGACGTCGAAGGTGTCGATGACGGGGTCGGATTCGGCTTCGTCATCGTCGTCGTCGTCCTCGTCGTCGTCGTCCTCTTCGTCGTCGTCCTCGTCGTCGTCGTCCTCTTCGTCGTCGTCCTCTTCGTCGTCGTCCTCTTCGTCGTCGTCCTCTTCGTCGTCGTCCTCTTCGTCGTCGTCCTCTTCGTCGTCATCATCACCCTCGATATCTAGTGCCTCGGCCACGTTCAACCGACCAGCACCCTGCTCGTTGTCGTCGAGGCCGATATCGTCGGCGGCGTCCTTGAGGGCCGCTTTGACGTCCGCTGGGTCGACGCCGGCCGCCAACAACGTGGCGACCGCGCCCGCAACGTGTGGACAGGACATCGACGTGCCCGAGAACTCCTCGTAATCGTCACGTGGAACACTCGAGTTGACGTCGACACCCGGTGCGGCGAGTTCGACCTCTGGCCCGGTCGAGGAGAAGTCCGCCAGTTCGTCGTTCTCGTCCGTCGCCGAGACCGCGATGACCTCGTCGTATTTGGCGGGATAGCCGACACAGTCGCTACAGGGGCCGCTGTTACCCGCGGCCGCAACCATGATGACGCCCTGCTCGTCGGCGTACTGGATGGCGTCCCTGAGGGCATCGGAGTCGCTGTCGCCACCGAGGCTCATGCTCTGGACCTCGTGGCCCTGATCGGCCGACCAGACGACACCGTCGGCGATCGCGTCGAAGCTCCCGCCACCGTCACACTCGAGGACCTTTACCGCGTGCAGGGTCACGTCCGGTGCGACACCGAGGACGCCGACGCCGTTGTCTGCCGCACCGACGGTGCCCGCACAGTGGGTCCCGTGATCGTTGTCGTCGTCCCACTCCTCGAGACACTCGTCGATGTCGTTGCCGCCACCGCCGAATGGACCGCCGCCACCGCAGTCGGTCGTACACTCGGCGCCGTCGGCCGCCCAGCCCTCGCCGAGGTTCTCCTCGAGGGTCTCGTGTTCGGCGTCGATCCCGGTGTCGATCACCGCGACGCTGATTCCGTCGCCGGTTTCGCCGTCGTCGATGGCGACGTCGGCCTCGACTTTCTCGATACCGTAGGGTACTTCCTGGTCGAGAGCGTGCATACGGCCGTTTTTCTCGACGTAGCGGACGTTTGGATTGTTCTGGAGGGCAGTTCGAGCCTGGGCGGAAAACTGACCCGACACTGCCTTCCCAATGTCGCCGAAGTCGATCTCACGACTGACGCTACTCGCGCGCTGTTTAGCGACCTCGAAACCGGCGTTGGCCTCGAGGCCGACGATGTATTCGTCGTTTTCAGCCGCGCTTGCGTTGCTGGCGAGGGCCGCCGTTGCGACACCTGCGCCGACGCCTTGCAGTAGCCGTCGTCGTGAGACGTTTTCGCGTGACATGCTAGTATCAACCACAGTCACAGTCTTCAGACTACATAATAAAAATCCTTTGATGTGAATCCGTCAAATGAAGGGAGAGTAAGCCAGATATGGTTGGAATATTAATAGGAATCCCGGAACAAGCTTTCCTTCGTAAAGAACTGTCAAATCCTGATAGCTTGCGTGGAACTCGGCGAGACGCTGGCCCGCCCTGGGTGTCTGACGTAAGAACTATACTGACGGGCTAGGTGCATTGACAGTATGGGATTGATGAGCAAGATTCTCGGCAGCGAGCAGACCCACAGCCCCGACGAGTACGTCGAACTGGACTTAGACGACGTCTCACAGGCTGCTGGGGACGCCGCCATGTCGGTTCACATCGCCGAGATTAGCGGCCAGGTCGACGCCATCGACATCAAAGACGCCGTGTACGACGGCGACATCGTCATCGCAGACATCACACGCCTGCGCACGAAGGACAGCACCACCGAGCACATCATCGACGAACTGAAACAGGTCGCTCGCGAGGTCGACGGCGACATCGTGCAGAAAGGGGATGATCAGATCATCATCACCCCAACGGGGATTCGTATCAGCCGAGAAAAGCTTGGCCAGTGAGTTGGGGCTGTTGTCGCTTCTTCCCGGGAATTACCGCACCGAGGATGGCGACTTTCGGCAACCAGTGACACCAATCCATATGCGGTCGTCGACACGACGCGCCGGGTCTTCACCTCGAGATTCTGCCTCACGGAGACGCCCTGATTGGCGGTGTTGACATTCACGTCATGGCGGTAACGCCGTGGTGAACGCCCAGCCCGCCCACGGCTTCGCTTCGGGGTCGTTGCCAGCGAACTGATCGGTCCAGGGAATTCGATGAATAGTGGGCGGTTCGTCCTTGTATAGTAGCCTCCGAACGTCATTGCACACCTGATCGCCAGGCGTATGATCGATCAGTGTGTGAACCGTTTCATACGGTCCATTGTAGTCCTTTACCGGCGATCGCCGTCCCGCTGGTGGCGATCGCCGGTAAAACGCTACAATGATCCGTATCAGTTGGTGGGATAGCATCGTACTTGCTCCGTTCGCACGGTCGGTGCTACATGGGCCCGTTTGATCTTCCAGCGCGGTTCGAACGGCTTCCGGAATCGATCCGGTGCTACCGTAGGGGGCACGACGGCCGGACGGGGTGTTCATAGAAACGGTTTCGTTCGGATCGGTCAATACGATCGTTGTCGTGATCGGGAACTGGCTTTGCAAACGCGGGGACCACCTTGAGGACGGTTCGTTCTCCCGACAGGTCACAATAGCTAAATAGCGGTCTCTCAACTCGAGATGTATGCAACGGAGTGGGGTTTTGGATGGGGTAGGGGACGTTCGAAAGCTCTCGCTGTCGGACATCCCGACCCGTGAAGCACACGGGACCGCTGTCATGGTTGAGCCTCGCTATTTCGACAGGGTGTACAAAATAAATCCGTATATGGAGGGTAGTATCGACCGAGACCGTGCTCGAACGCAGTGGGAGCACCTCCGTGAAACGCTCGAGAGCTGTGCCGACGACGTCCGTGTCCTCGACCCGAGAGAGACACAGGAGCTGGTCGATGACGTCACGGCTCCACTTGCTTCGAACCGACCGGACATGGTGTTTGTCGCAAACCATGCCCTCCCAACTCCCACTGGGGAGGGGTTCGTATTGGCGCGAATGGCAACCGATGAACGCGCCGGCGAGCCGAGACATTTTGCCGCCTGGGCGCGACGGCAAGGGTACGATGTCGCGACTGCACCGGCGGCCACCTTCGAGGGAATGGGCGACGCGCTGTGGCATCCCGGGCGGGAACTGCTATGGGGTGGCTACGGTGTCCGGTCCGAGCGCGAGGCGTACGACGAACTCGTCGACCGCCTCGATGTCCCACTGATTTCGCTCGAGTTGACGAGTGAGTACTACTACCACCTCGACGTCTCGCTTGCACCGCTGTCGGAGTCGACCGCACTCGTCCAACCCGAGGCGTTTACCGACGACGCTCTCGCAAAGATAGCGGCGGTGTTCGAGACGGTACTCGAGGCACCACCAGCCGAATCGACTGCGGCACTGGCAGTCAACCTCGAGGTGTTCGATGGAAGCGTCGTGCTTGGGACGGAAGCGCCCGAGACGACCCAACTGCTCGAGGGTGCCGGGTTCGATGTCGTCACCGTGGACACAGGCGAATTTCAGAAGGCTGGCGGTTCTGTCTGCTGTCTCACACTCACGGCCGGGACCCCATCCTGACGGCGTTCCAGCCGGAACCAATTGTTACGGATGCCAGACGAGCTCGATAGCTGTTCGTCAAACCACGTTTCTCTTGGTTATTATCAGTCAAATAGCGGTTCCCCTCGAGTAGCAGCCATCGAACGAGGGTGATCCCACGGTCATCGACCGGCACTGGGAACCAACCCCGCAAACTCCCAACGGAATCAGCGAGACTCATACTGATGAATCCAGCGTGAGTAGCAGCCACCTCCCGTTTGGCTGCTACCGAACTGGACGATGGACATACGCACGCTTCCATACCATCGCTTATCAAGGGCTTGTCTGTCCAATCGTGTATCTCGGCTGGAAAACAACGTCGTGACGTTGGACGGAGTAAGCGACGCCAGGACTGGGATTTGAACCCAGAATCCCGAAAGGGAACACGCTTTCCAGGCGTGCGCCTTACCGTTCGGCCATCCTGGCTCACCC
>SL_4KL_010_BRINEDRAFT_10000714_pt1 | contig 17460 bp, 15 predicted proteins | sample SodLak_010_BRINE_2_FD_10664 | JGI IMG/M metagenome (IMG submission 10664)
GACGACGGTCGTGTTGAAGCCGTGTTCGAAGGCCCTAAATCCGCAGTCGACGCGATGTGCGAGTGGTGCGAAACCGGCAGTCGCGCGGCCACCGTCTCGGGCGTCGAGGTGACGAAAGAGCCACCCGAAGGTCTCGATGGGTTCGACGTTCGGCGGTAGTGGCGCGGCCGGCGATGGAGGACCGTGCGCTAGTCATTCGTGTGGCCGCGCCCGTCGTGACCGAGTAGTCTTTGACTCCGCAGCCCTGAAACCTGGTAGATGGAGTTCGTTCAAGACCGAATCACCACGCTCCACCAGCTTCGGCCGACCCAACCGGCCGCCCCGACCGACCGAGCGGCCGTTGTCGTCCCGATGACCGAACGCGAGTACGGCGGACTGGCCGCCGAGCGCGTGCTGTCGGAACTCGAGGCCGTCGACCCGAAACGCGTCGTCATCCCGTTGCGCGCACCACCCGAAACCGTCGGGCCGTTTCGCGACTGGCTCGCCGGCTACGACCTCTCGCTTGAGGTGCTGTGGTGTAGCGGGCCACGGCTCGCCGATTTGTTGGCCGAAAACGGCCTCAACGGCTCGGCGGGCAAGGGCCGAGACGTGTGGCTCGCACTCGGCCAAGTGCTCGACTGCGACTACATTGTCTGTCACGATGCCGACACCAAAACGTACGACCGGGGGGACGTCCCACGGCTGTTGTTCCCGCTCGAACACGGCCACGAGTTCGCGAAGGGCTACTACGCGCGCGTCGAAAACGGCCAGCTCTACGGCCGGCTGTTTCGCCTGTTTTTCGCGCCGCTCGTCCGGGCGCTCTCGGCCGACCACGACGCGGAGGTTCTCCGGTATCTCGCCGCGTTCCGGTACGCGCTGGCCGGCGAGTTTGCCGCCACGAGCGACCTCGTCGGCGAGATGCGCGTCCAACGGTCGTGGGGACTCGAAATCGGCACGCTCGGTGAGGCGTACGCCCACGCCGGCTTTGCGGGCAGCGCGCAGGTCGACCTCGGCGCGTACGAACACGACCACCGCGCGGTGAGCGGGCCGACCGGGCTCTCCGAAATGAGCGCCGCCGTCGGTGAAGCCCTGTTTCGGGTCGTGAGCGAGCATGGCGTCGACCCCGACTACGCAACGCTGCCCGAGCGCTACCGCGAGGTTGCCACCGAGTTCGTCCGCGGGTACGGCGTCGACGCCGCGTTCAACGGGCTCGACTACGACTGGTCGGGCGAACACGACCAGATCGAGCAGTACGCCACCGCGATCGCGCGGCCACAGGCCGACACCCGGCTGCCAGCGTGGAACAACGCGCCGATCAGTCCCGCCGTCGTTGCCGAATGTGCGGCCGCCGATCTCGCGGCAGCGACCGCGGACAAAAGCGGGTCGCAGAGGGTGTCACCGCCCGTTCACGAAGCCAGTAGCCGAGGCGAGACGACGAAGTCGTCGACGCGGAACCGAACAGACCTGACAGAACCGCGATCAGAACACGACCAATGAGTGTATCAGCCGACGAACTGGCGGGCATCGTCGACCTCTTTGGCGCGCTGACACGGGCGGAGCTATCGAATGCACTCGGCGAGTTGGCATTCAAACAGGGCGACAGCGTTGACGACGACGCGGTTGGCGACGTGATTGACGCCGCGATTGCTGACTACGTGTTGGTCGAATATCAGCCGAAATCCGAGGGCGGCGACACCAACGAGACGGCACCGTTGCTCGTCGTCGGCCCGACCGCGTTTCCGAGCCAGCCACCAAACGCAGAGGATCTTCCGCATATTCTCGACTACGAACGCCGGGCAGTCGACCGATCGCAGGCCGCCGAGCAGCTGACCGATCGGCTCCGGCGCGAGGCCGCACTCGCCGTCAACAACGAGGATTTCGACCGCATTGACGACCTGCTTGATCGCTGTTACGACATCGAACTGTGGGCCGATATCGACACCGATGGCCTGCGCGACGCGTTGGTGGCCGAACTCCCGCAAGATTAAGACGACGAACGCGAAGAGTGAGGTATGGATCTCACGGGCGTTCGTCACCACTCGCCCGCCCAACTCGCCGCCGCCGACCGCGAAGCCGGTGTGCTCGCTCCGGTGATCGAACACAAGGGCGAACGCGAGCAGGGGTATTCGGTGTTGTTCACCAAGCGATCCGAACAGCTCGGCGAGCACCCCGGCCAGATGAGCTTTCCCGGTGGGGGTCGCGAGCCCCACGACACCGATCTGCAAGCGACAGCCCTGCGTGAATCACACGAGGAGATCGGTCTCCGACCGGCCGAAGCGACCGTCGTCGGCTCGCTCGACGACATCGAGACCAGCACACACTATCTCGTTCGGCCGTTCGTCGCCACTGTCCCCGACCGGCAGTACACGCCCGACCACAACGAGGTGGCCAAAATCGTCCGGCTTCCCGTTGCGGAACTCATCGACCCCGAAAACTACGAGTCCGAACGGCGTGAGCATCCCGAGTACGGCCCGATCCGGATTCATTTCTTTCACGTCGACGGCTATATCGTCTGGGGGGCGACCGGCGAGATGGTGGCCCAACTGCTCGAACTCACGACCGACTGGCGGATTCCGCCAGCGGTCGACCGCGTTGTCGACGCGGACGCGGAGCTGCCGAACTAAGAGAGAGAAAACACGGCGACAACGGATTTGTGAGAACCGGCTCAGGACGCTTCTTCGACAGTCACGGATTTGCTGGATCGGGATTTGGGAATCAACACCTGCAGCGTTCCCGAGCGCGTCAGCGTCGCTTTCGGCTGGGTGCGCGCGCTCGTCACGCTGGCGTCGGCAGGGAAACTGACCGTCCCCGAGAGCGTCAGGCCGCGGCCGGGAAACCGCATTTCGAAGTCGGGGTAGAACTCGCGAAAACGGTCGATTCGAACCTCGAGTTCGCTATCGACGAACTGCACCTGAATGTCGTCTTTCGTCGCGCCGGGGGCGTCGAACACGACAAGGTAGGCGTCGTCAGTTTCGAGCAGATCGTACGGCAGGGGCTTGCGTTCTTGCACCTGACCGATTCCTCTGCCGACACGTTCCAACACGGTATTGATGGCCTCGCGGCCGTAGCTTTTGAGCCTCGTCATAGGATGATCTCCGAAAGGGGGTCGCCGTTCGCACAGTACGGACACACCAAGTCCGCGACGCCATGGTCGTCGGGGACGTCGTAGGTGTAGTGGACTTCGAACATATCGAGTTCGCAGTCCTTGTTGTCGCATCTGACTTCCATGGTCGCGGGCATACAAAACAGAAGGGTCGCCAGCGATTTAAATCACGTGGGGTCTCGCACAACACCGGCGATGCAACACAACACGTGTGTGGGCTGCAGATTCGGTACGCGAGTGCCCTCGCGGTCACGACCGCACGGTTTTAGCGCGTCGACGCCGAAAGCCCACCATGACTTCCCCGTCGGAACTCGCCGTCACCATCGTCGACGGCTACGTCGACGAACCGGCACATTTCGGCGTGCCGCCGTACATTTCGACGTACCCCCGGTTCACCGCTGGCGCGCTCGTTGATGCGGGCGTTCGCGAAGCCAACATCACCTACCGAACGATCGATCAACTCCGCGACGATCGGCAGAAATGGCGCGATGTCGCTGAGGCCGACCTCATGATCTACGTCGGCGGCATGACCGTTCCCGGCAAGTACGTCGGCGGGACGCCGGCTGAACCCGACGAGGTTCGCGAGCTCGCGTGGGTCGCAAACGGCGTCTCGGTGCTTGGCGGCCCGGTTCGGTTCGGCGTCGGCGAGGAGAACGCCGGCGGCGTCGAAACCGAGCGCGACGACCTCGACTACGACTTCGTCGCCAAAGGCGACATCGAGGCGGCCGCCTACGACCTCGTCGATTCCGGACTCGAGGGGTTCACCAACCGGATGCGCGACAACGACGAACTCAGTCGGTGGGCCCCCGGTGGCGCGTTCATCGTCGAACACCATCCCAACCATCCCGACCACCTGATCTGCGAGATGGAGACCTCGCGTGGCTGTGCCTACCGGTGTTCGTTCTGCACCGAACCGCTGTACGGCAATCCCGCGTTCCGAACCGCCGACGCCGTCGTCGACGAGGTTGCCGCGCTCGCTGACCGGGGCGTCAACCACTTCCGTCTGGGTCGGCAGGCCGACATTCTCGCGTTCGGCGGCGACGGCGAAGCGCCGAATCCAGACGCGCTCGGTCGGCTGTACGGCGGGATTCGCGAGGTTGCCCCCGATCTCGAAACGCTGCATCTCGACAACATGAATCCGATCACGATCACCGAGTGGCCCGAGGCCAGCCGCGAGTGCATTCGGATTATCGCCGAGCACAACACCGCGGGCGACACCGCCGCCTTCGGGCTCGAATCGGCCGACCCGCTCGTCCAGGAGGAAAACAATCTCAACGTCTCGGCCGAGGAGTGTTTCGAGGCCGTCAAAATCGTCAACGAGGAGGCCGGCTGGCGCCCCGGCGACGACGCGAGTGACGCGCCAACGCATGGCGACGATGCGGCCAACCGGCTGCCGAAACTGCTGCCCGGAATCAACCTGCTGCACGGGCTGAAAGCCGAGCGCGAGGAGACCTACGAGCACAACCGCGCGTTCCTCCAGCGCGTTTACGACGAGGGCCTGATGCTCCGGCGAATCAACATTCGGCAGGTGATGGCGTTTGCGGGCACCGAAATGTCGGAGACGGGCACGGCTATCGCCGACGAACACAAACAGCTGTTTCAGTCGTACAAACAAGAAATTCGCGAGGAGATCGACCAACCGATGCTCCGCCGGGTTGCCCCCGCGGGCACGGTGCTGCCGGACGTCCATCTCGAATACCATCAGGACGGCCGAACCTTTGGCCGCCAACTCGGCACCTATCCGTTGCTCGTCGGCCTCCCCGGCGAGCGGCCGCTCGGAACGACAATCGATGCGGTCATCGTCGACCACGGCTATCGCTCGGTGACCGCGGTTCCGTACCCCCTCGACATCAACGAGGCATCGATGACCGAACTCGAAGCGTTGCCGGGAATCGGCCGCCAGCGGGCCGGCGATCTCGTCGTCAACCGCCCCTACGAGTCGGTCGACGCGATCGGCGGCGAGATCGACCTCTCGGAATACGTGACGTGCCGAAAGGGGACGATTGCCCCAGAGGCAGGCACGCAGTAACCGATGGAGTCGCTCGAATCCGAACTCGCGCGGGCTCGCGAACTGGACGAATCGGTGCTCGCTGACGCCATCGAGTCGATCGGCTTCGAGTGTACACGTTGTGGGGCGTGTTGTAAGGGATACGAGCCCGAGGCCGACGCGTCATCGACGGTCGAGGCCGAGAGCAGCGATGACGACGCAGGCAGCGGAAACAACGCGGATGAAGGGATGTGTCACACTGATCGCGAGCCACACACCGCAACCGTGTTTCCCGACGAAATCCGGCGGCTACAGTCGGCTGTTGGTGACCGTGCTGCTGGCGAAACCGTCGAAGACGGCGAACCGACCTCCGTCGAAGGCGACGCGACAGCTGCAGCCGAAGCAACCGCCGAGAGCAACGTCGACTACGACTGGCGCGACGTGGCCCGACCGATGCCGTACGGTCTCGAGTCGGGCGAAAACGAACCTGAAGGTGAGACGTTCGAGTGGGCACTGCAGACAACCGACTGTGGCGACTGCACGTTCTACGAGGAAACCGCCGACGGCACCGGCGGCTGTTCAGTTCATGCAGACCGACCGTTGATTTGTCAGACCTACCCGTTTAGCGTCGATCTCGCCGGAACGAGTCAACCGATGGGTGCGGCAGTGGATAGCGTTGCCCTGCAGGGACAACGGAAAGTCGGCGAAATCAACAAAACAGCGCTCCAGGCACACGAGTGCGAAGGGCTCGGCCGTGACATCGCACGCGAAGACGCCGTGGAGTTGGCCGCGGCACTCAAAGAACGGGCCGTTCGCGACCTCACGGAGGCAATCAACGTTCGTGATCGGTACGAACCCGTGTCGAAATCGGCGCGCGCGGTGAACGGCGGCGTGGTGGTTCACGACTCCGAAGGGCCGAAGACGATCGACGGAACCCCGATCGAGCGATAGCTCGTTCCGCTGACGGGAGCAACTCGAATCCGTATGGCGGTACTTCTAATATTGTCGCCTGTGAACGGACACCAGAAGTATATATGGAAATCTCAGATAAGCTGCTCTGTCTGTTCAGCGCCGAAGTCACCGAGGAAGACGACCGCTATACGATCGAAATTCCGAAACGCGAGATCGACACCGGCTCGATCGACGCCGGCGACACCTACCGAGTTGCACTCATTTCGCGGTCGGCCGGCACATCGGGGTCGACGACGGTCGAGGAATCGTCATCAGCCGACCGCCCCTCGACGGAACCCCAACCGCCGGTCGAGGCCGGCGAACTCCGCTACGTTGAAATTGAGGATATCGGCAAGCAGGGCGACGGTATCGCCCGCGTCGAGCGCGGCTACGTGATTATTGTGCCGGGCGCAGAAATCGGCGAGCGCGTCAAAATCGAGGTCGCCGAGGTCAAATCGAACTTCGCGGTTGGCGAAATCATCGACGAAGAGTTCTAAGCTACTCGCGTTTTTCGACGTTCCAGTACGAAACCGAGGCGACCGCGTCGCCAACGTCAGTGCCACCGAGTGTGGTGTCGAGTTGGCGAAGCGGTCCGGCAAGCTGTTTTGGGAGCTGTCGGTACAGCCCGTACGGAAGAATGAAGTCGTGACTTTCGTCAACGAGTTCGAGTGCCGAATCCGCAAGCAGCGACTCGACATCGCGGCGTGAATACAGCCGCGACCCCATCGGGAGCAGCCAGTTGTAGATCACGCGCGTGCTTTCGAGATTGAACGTGTCAAAAAACACCTGGCCCTTCGAAACGCGACGGAGTTCACGGAGGAAGGTGACCGGGCGGTCAGCGAGATGGAAAAACCGCATCGCAAAGACGGCGTCGAAATGGTCATCGGGAAACGGCAAGCGGGCGGCGTCGCCGAGCATGAATTCGACGTTGTCATCTACGTCGAGCGCGGCGGCCTTCTCGCGTCCCTGGCCCAACATGGCCGCGGAGATGTCGAGGCCGATGATGTCGGCACCGGCTTGCGCCAGCGCGACGGTGAACCGGCCGGTTCCACAGGCGACTTCGAGGATGCGTTTGTCTTCGACCGGGCCGAGCGCCGAGAGGACGGCCTGTTTTTCACGATAATCGATGTACTCGCCACCCTCCGAGAACCGCTTGTCGTCGTACGTTGCGGCGACATCGTCGGCCTGATACCACTCTTTGCCTTTCACAACTGGCCGAAACTGGAGGCCCAAGGGATAAAATCATACTGGATACGAACGGCGGGGAGTGTCGACTCCGGCACCACCGGTTCCTTTTATATCAGTGTTTACATACAATATGACATTATATAGATTATACACCATTGAGTAATATGTAGCGAACCTTTAGTATGTGTCCGTCTGTTCCGCATGATATGAGCACTAGTCCAGTCGAGATGTCGAGTCCAGTTGTCCTGTCGGAAGCGGAGTTCCGCGAGCGACTTCGTGAACTGCCGCCGAGCGCCAAACTCGTCGCCAAGGTTCTCGAAACCGACGCGCCGCTTTCGCAGAGCCAACTCGCCGAAGAGTCGCTGCTTCCGGATCGAACCGTCCGGTATGCACTCAACCGACTCGAAGAGTGCGAACTGGTCGGCTCGCGATACAGCTTCAAAGACGCCCGCAAGCAGGTCTACTACCGCAATATCTGACGGTCACGGACTGCACAGCGCTGACGCGCCCAGTTTGTTGAACTCGCAGCGTATCCAAAGAATCCGTACGAGCCACAGCTAACGGGTGGTGAGCGCCGTTCGACCCGCCGATTGGCTGTGCGTGACAGAGCCATACCGGCGAACAGACTCCACGTTTTTATAGGCTCGTCTTCTCAGTAGGTGATATGCAGCTATCGGTCGTGGTCCCAACGCTCAACGGCCGAGACCAGCTTTCGGCGTGTCTCGACAGCCTTTCCGAGCACGTGCCGGACGCCGAAGTCGTCATCGTCAACGGCCCCTCGGCCGACGGCACGACGGGAATGGTCACCGACCGCGACGATGTCGACGTGCTCATCGAGGTCTCCGCGCGGTCGATCAACGTGATGCGAAACGCCGGCATCGAGGTTGCCACCGGCGACGTGATCGCGCTCGTCGACTACGACCTCAGCGTCGAAGCCGGCTGGCTGTCTGCAGTCGTCGACGGCATGGACGACGTCCCCGTTGTCACCGGACCGACCCACCGTGTGCTCCGCGGGGGCGTCACAACCGAATCCGCCGAAACCCGGACGATCGCTGGCCGTGAGGTGACGTACATTTCGAGTGGCAACGTCGCCTTCGAAGCCGACGTGCTCGATGCCCTCGACGGCTTTGACGAGTATCTCGAAACCGGCGGCGCCCGGGACGTCTCACACCGGCTGGCTGGAATGGACGTGCCGGTCGCGTGGCGACCGAAAATGTGTGTTCGCTGTGAGTACGGCGCAGATGGTGGGCGAACCCAGCGCGACTGGGGCTGGAAGTACCGCGCGCTCACCTACCGACTGGTGAAAAACTACGGCCTGCGGCCGACCGTTGCGCGTCGGACGCTCTCGCACGCGGTGAGTGACGCCGCAGCCGCCGCAGCCGATGTCGTCCGCGGCGAGGGACGGCCGACCACGTGGTTCGGCACCGGCCGACAGGTGATTTCCGGTATGCTAACTGGCTACTCCGATGGCCTCGTAGCGCGAGCACGCGACAACACCCCGACCCACAATCCACACGGGATTTCGAAGCGCGCTGACCGTGCGGTCGTTCGCTACGACTGGCGGGTTGCCGACGCCGCCGACACCCAGCAGTAATGCTGTCTGAAAGAGCGAAACCCACAGAATGCGAGACAGTGTGACACGCTTCCTGCTGGCGATTTGGTCGCAAAAAGTAGCAATCTTTATATAGAACTGCAAACCATGATTCACTGAGGGTTACTCATCTATGTCATCACGAATGCAGCAGCCACTGTTCATCCTCTCGGAGGGTAACGAACGGACACGCGGCCAGGCCGCACAGGATTCGAACATCCGCGCGGGGAAGGCCGTCGCCAACGCGGTCCGAACCACACTCGGTCCGAAAGGCATGGACAAAATGCTCGTCGGTTCCTCGGGCGATGTCGTCATCACCAACGATGGGGCGACGATTCTCGGCGAGATGGATATCGAGCATCCGGCGGCCCAGATGCTCGTCGAAGTCGCCGAAACCCAAGAAACCGAGGTCGGCGACGGCACGACGACCGCGGCGGTGCTGTCGGGTGAACTCCTCGCCGAAGCCGAGGCGTTGCTCGAAGCCGACCTCCACCCAACCGTTATTGTCGAAGGCTACTACGAGGCCGCCCGGCTCGCCCAGGAGGCCATCGACGCACAGGTGCTCGACATCGACCTCGACGATGAGATTCTCATTCAGGTCGCCGAGTCGAGCATGACCGGCAAAGGAACCGGCGACGTCGCCGCCGCTATTCTCGCCCAACAGGTCGTCAACGCGGTACGGCAGGTCGCGACGAGCGAGCGTGTCAACCGCGACGACATCCACATTCACGCGCAGTCGGGGGCGGCCTCGAGTGCGACCGAACTCGTCGAGGGCGTCATTATCGACAAGGAGCCCGCCAACGAGAACATGCCCCAGTCGCTCGAAAACGCGACCGCGGCGATTCTCGACGCCAAACTCGACATCCGAAAAGGTGAGGCCGACACCGAGTACAATATCACGAGCGTCGACCAGCTCAACGCCGCCATCGAGGCCGAAGACGGCGAACTCCGTGGCTACGCCGAAACGCTCAGCAACGCCGGTGTCGACGTGTTGTTCTGCAGCAAGAAGATCGACGACCGCGTTGCGGGGTATCTCGCAGACAGCGGCATTCTCGCCTTTAGCAACATCAAAACCTCGGATGCGAAATCGCTCGCGCACGTCACGGGAGCCAAACGGCTCGGCACGCTCGACGACATTTCGGCTGACGACCTCGGCTCGGTTGCTTCGGTCAGCGTCGAAACCTACGGCGATGACGATCTCACCTTCATCGAGGGCGGCAGCGACGCACAGAACGTCACCTTGTTCGTCCGCGGTAGCACCCGCCACGTGACCGACGAACTCGAACGCGCGCTCAACGACGCTATCGACGTCGTCATCGCGTCACTCGACAAGGGCGGTGTCGTTCCCGGCGCGGGCGCGACCGAAATCGCGATTTCCGATCACGTTCGGAGCCACGCCGCCGGCATCAAAGGGCGCAAACAGCTGGCCATCGAGGCGTTTGCCACCGCGGTCGACGCGCTGCCGAAAACGCTGGCCGAAAACACCGGCATGGATGCCATCGACGCGTTGGTCGACCTCCGCGCGCGCCATGACGCCAAAGGGCGCGCAGGACTCGTCTCGACGGGCCGCTCCGGCGAAGTTGGCGATCCGGTCGACGAAGGCATTATCGACCCCGCCGCGGTCAAACGCGAGGCCGTGAAATCGGCCACCGAGGCCGCAACGATGATTCTCCGCATCGACGACGTGATTTCGGCCGACAACTAACCGATTTCGCTCACGACACGGCCTCACTCGGCGGCCAGTTTTCTGCTGTATTCGAGTAAGGACGTTCTGTTGACAATTTCTGCAGCGTCGTTGTGTCGGTCGTTTTTTGAGAAAATACCGATTTATTGGTCAGTCTCAAAACACGAAAGGTTTTGTTTCTCGACTTCCGATTCTCCACAACTGTGTATGGTAAGTAATGCCGTGGTGGCCGCGGTGTTCGGGCTTGCCGCGGTAATCTGTTTTAGCGGTGCGTACCGCGGGTCTCGACTTCGACAGCCCGACGCCAGGGCGGGTCTCCGTGCGCTCCTCATCCTCTCTGGCGCCTGGGCGCTTGTGCAGGCCCTCCAGCTGTTTACGACGGATGTAACTGTCGCCACCACGATGTTCACGGTTTCGCTGGTCATCGGATTCTCGACCGTGTTCGCCTGGCTGTATTTTTGTTCGGCCTACACCGGCAACAGCTACCACCGGACGTGGGGGTTCTGGGCCGGAACGATCGCGTTGTACTCGGTCGTCACAGCACTCAAACTCTCGAATCCGATCCACGGACGGTACTATTCGGCGACCATGGTGACCGAACCAAACACCCGACTGATTATCGAACAGAGCTCGATGTACTGGGCCTCGTTCGTTGTGGCGTACGGACTCGCGGCGGTCGGCTTTTATCTACTGTTTCGATTGTTTCGAAACGCGGATCGCTCAACCGGTGCGCTCGTCGGACTGGTGTTCGTGATGGCGCTGCCGATCATCCCGAAGGTCGCAAGCGCGTTGTATCCGACGGCCATCCCAAATCTGAGCTACGATCCGATCGGCGTTGCGATCTTCGCTGTTGGAGTGTTGTTTGTCGTCGACGACGCGTTTGAGGGACTGGAGGCACCGACACGAAACGAGCTGTTCGAACAAACCGACGAGGGCGTGATTTCGATCGATCCTACGGGCACGATTCAGGAGTTCAACCAGCAGGCAGCCCGATTCTTTCCCGAACTCGGGACGTCGGTGACGACGAAACCCGAACTGCTCGAGTTGTTGGCGCTCGATTCGTTCACCGATGAGAGCCAAACGGTGAGCATTGCGGACGAGACGGCCGACGAGGGAACACGGCGGTACCGCGTGCGAATCCACACGCTCACCGCCGGACCGCACACGTTCGGCGAATCGGTGTTCGTCAAGGAAATCACGGACGAACACCGCCGCAAACAGCAGCTCGAACTGTTCGAACGCGCAATCGAAAGCAGTCACCAAGCAGTGCTGGTGACCGATCGCGAGGCCACAATCACCTACGTGAATCCGGCCTTTGAGAACATTACGGGCTACACAGCCGAAGAAGCCGTCGGACACCAACCGAGTCTGCTCAAATCCGGACTTCACGACGAGGCATTTTACGCCGAGATATGGGAGACGATTCTGTCGGGTGAGACGTGGATCGGGACAGTCATGAACCAACGGAAATCGGGAAGGTACTACACCGCACAGTTGGAGGTCTCCTCGATCGCCAACCGCCACAACGAGATCACACACTTCGTTGGCATCCAATCCGATATCACCGACAACATCCAGCGAAACCAACAACTCACCGTGCTCAATCGGCTGTTGCGACACAACCTCCGCAACGGAATGAACGTGATTCAGGGCAACGCCGACCTGCTCGCCGAGCGCGTTGTCGACGGCGAGTCGCGAACCTATCTTGACGCGATCCGGACGCGGGCTGAAGCGCTCTCGCGTGAAGGACAGAAAGCCGGCGAGATTCAGTCGTTGCTCAGTGAGGACGTTTCACCCGACGCGCGATACGATCTCTGTTCGACGGTCGAGTCCATGGTGGCAGCGTTTGCAGCCGAGTATCCGACCGTCGAGTTCGCTATCGAGTGTCCGATCAGCCCCGAGTTGATCGCGGACGACCGACTGGACGCCGCGCTTTCGGAACTGCTCTCGAATGCGGTTCGCCACAACGATCTTGACGGGTTGGCCGTGAGTGTTCGAGCAACCCGGCTCGAAACCGACACGACTGGCAACTGGGTCGAAGTCGTCGTCGCCGACACCGGAGCGGGCATTCCGGCGCACGAACGCGAAATCATTGAATCGGGCCAGGAAACCCAGCTGGAACATACCACCGGGCTCGGCCTGTGGCTGGTTTACTGGACCGTCTCGCTGTTCGGCGGCCGGGTGATCATCTGTGAGGAAGACGACGAAACACGGGTTCGACTCCAGCTGCTCGCGGCCGATGGCAAACCCGACAGTTCACGCTGAGCTGCGCGGGTGGTGATCCCGGCATCCAAGTGATGAATGAGTGACAGTATTCGCGAGCAATACGTTACCGGTGTTGTATTCCCCGTCGTGTGCCTTCCCAGTAAGGTACATATTTAACATCAGTCGCAATCTACCATGTGGCAATGTCAAAACAGGCGCAACTTTCGACGGGCACACGCCGCGGTCGGTCTGTCTCTCCACACGGGTGCTCGATGAAACGTCGTGTCTTCAGCGGTTCGAAATGGAGCACGGAACCATGAGGGAACCAGACGGCCTCTCAGTCGTTCCTTCGGGCCTCGAAGATTTAGATGAGCTGCTCAATGGCGGCCTCGTCGAGGGGCGAATCTATCTCGTTCAAGGGGTGTCGGGAACGGGAAAATCGGTGCTCGGCCAGCACTTTTTGCAGGAAGGTCTCGCCAACGACGAAACGGTCGTCTACATCCATGGCGAGGAGTCGGCCACGGACATCAGCAAAAACGCCGCCCAACTCGGCATCGACATCTCGGAGGCGGAGTTTCTCGATATCGGGCCGGGAACCGATTTTTTCACCGAGGACATCGCCTACGAGTTGGTCGCACCGACCGACCTCGAATCAGAGCGGTTCACCAAGGACATCAAGCAGGTAGTCGACGAGGCCGATCCATCGCGGCTGTTGATCGACCCGATCACCCAACTACAGTACATCGAGCGCGATTTCTATCAGTACCGCAAGCGCCTCCAGTCACTCATTCGGTTTCTTCGCAAACGCAACATCACGACGGTCGCAACCCGGACGCTCACTCGCTATGGATCCGGCTCCCGCGAGACGACCGACATCGAATCACTCAGTGACGGCATTATCGACATCACCCTGGAGGAGTCCGAGCGCCGGATTGGGGTCCCAAAACACCGTGGGCTCGGCCAAAAAAACGGCACCCATGGCCTCGAAATCCGCGAGAACGGGATCGAAGTCTATCCGCAACTCGTGCCGAAAGACCACCACCAGTTTTTCGACCCCGAACTCATCAGCTCGGGTGACAGCGCGCTCGACACAATTCTCGGCGGCGGCATCGAGCAGGGATCGGTCACGTTCATCAGCGGGCCGACCGGTATCGGCAAGTCGACCGCGGGCGCACAGCTGCTAACGGGCGTCGGCGAAAGCGACAAAACCGCGCTTGGCTACCTGTTCGAGGAATCAATCAGCCAGTTCACCCATCGCTGTCAGAGTCTTGGCATTCCGGTGAACGCCATGCTCGACAGCGGCGCCCTCCATCTGATCGAGGTCGAACCGCTGGTTCAGTCGGCCGAGGAGTTCGGCCAGCGCGTGCTCGATCAGGTCGACGAGTTCGACGCCGACACGGTGTTGATCGACGGCCTCTCGGGGTACAAACTCTCCTTGCAGGGCGAGAGCCAGCGGGTGGTCCGCCGACTCCACGCGCTCACGCGGGTGCTTCGAAACCGTGGCGTCGCCGTCATCATAACCGATGAGTCGAGTACGATTACGGGCGTGCCACAGGCGACAAGCACCAACACGAGCTACATCGCCGACACCATCATCTACCTCACGTATGTCGAATCGGACGGTCAGCTTGACCGCGTGCTCGGTGTGTTGAAAAAGCGTCTCGGCGCGTTCGACAACCGGTTCCACCGGTACACGATTGAAACCGGCGACGGCATTACCCTCCATGGGCCCTACTCGGGTGTCACGGGTATCACAGAGGGAACGGCACGACGCCGGGGAGCAACCGAGTAGGATGGCTTCGAACCCACCGGAGGCGCGCAGATCGGATCGATGAGTGTCGAGACCCCTGACGACGCAAACCCACAGATCCAACTCATCGTCAGCGGCGACCCCGACCGCGACGCCCTCACCAATCTGCTGGCTGACCGGTACCGCGTTGTCGTCGACACCGACATCCAGTCGGTAGACGCGTATCTCGTTGGTGACCGAATGCTGCCTCACGTCAGCGACGCCCTCGCCGAACAGAAACGCGAACAGCATCCGACGTTCGCACCGGTGTTGGCCGTCACGCGACAGGACACACCGTCGTTGCTCGGCACGCAGGTCGCCGACGCGGCCGACGACATTTCACTCATTGACGAGGTGGTGACCGCACCAGTCGACCGTGAAACGCTGTACCGTCGACTCCGGAATCTGTTGGTTCGCCGGCGCCAGTCGACCGCGCTGGCCGATCGGGTCGTACGCACCGCACAGCGGTTTCAACAGCTGTTCGAGTCGACAAACGACGCGTTGTTCGTGATCAGCGGCGACGCCGAGCGGTTCGAGGACGTCAACCCCGCAGCCCGCTCGCTGCTCGGCTACAGTGCCGACGAACTCGCCTCACTGTCGCCGTCGGCGGTGTTCGATCACGACGATTCGGGCCGGTTTGCGGCGTTTTTCGAGACGGTTCAGGCAACCGGCAGCGAGTGGACAAACCAGTTCTCGTGTGAAACCGCGTCGGGCGAGGTTCGGTTGTTGGAGGTGTCGGGGACAATGTTCGAAGCCGACGACCAGCCGTCGGTTCTGTTTTCGGCGCGTGACGTGACCAACCAACGGCGCTATCAGGAAGAGCTCGAGCTCCGCACGGAAGCGATGGAGGGCGCACCCATCGGCATCACAATTAGCGATCCGAACCGCGAAGACAACCCGATTGTCTACATTAACAGTGGCTTCGAGACGATCACCGGCTACAGCCCCGCCGAAACAGTGGGCCGAAACTGTCGGTTTTTGCAGGGCGAAGAAACCCGCGAGGAGCCGGTCGCAGTGCTGCGCGAGGCGATCGAAAACGAGCGACCGGTTGCCGTCGAGTTGCGCAACTACCGCAAGAACGGGACGATGTTTTGGAACCGGGTGACGGTTGCGCCCGTGTACGGCGATAACGACGAACTCACCCACTTCATCGGGTTCCAAGAAGACGTCTCGGACCGCAAGGAACGCGAACAAAAGCTCGTGTTGTTTCGGCGAGCGGTCGAAAACACCGCACAGGCCGTCTTCATCACGGACAAAGACGGTCACATCGTCTACGCCAATCCCGCCTTCGAGACTCAGACGGGCTACGATCGCACTGAAATAGACGGCTTCAAACCAAACAGTATCAACTCCGGCAAGCAGGACGAGGCGTTTTACGAGGAGCTCTGGGAGACAATTCTCGCCGGTGAAATCTGGGAGGCCGAACTCGTCAACCAACGAAAATCCGGCGAACTGTACCACGTGAGCCAGTCGATTGCGCCGATCACCGACGAGGAGGGCGAAATCAGCCACTTCGTCGCCATCGAACAGGACATCACCGACCGCCGCCACAACGAACAACAGCTCAGCGTGCTCAACCGGGTGTTGCGACACAACCTCCGCAACGGGCTGAACGTGATTCAGGGCAACGCAAACCTGCTTTCCAACTCGGTTGATGCGGATCTCCAGCGGTTCGTCAAGCCGATCGAAAACCGCGCGGAGTCGCTGTCGCAACTCAGCCGAAAGGTCGGCACCATCGAGTCGTTGTTCAGTCGCCGGCCCGAAGCTGAAGTCGTCTGCGACCTCGAATCGGTGTTTGTCGAACTCGAAGGCGCGTTCGAAAGTCGCCATCCCGGCGCGACGCTCTCGATGTCGGTCGGGGACGTCCCGCCGATCAGAGCGGACAACCGCCTGCAGGCCGCGCTGAGCGAACTGCTCGACAACGCGGTCGTCCACAACACCAACGACGAGCCGAAGGTGTGGGTGTCGGTGACAACGCCAACTGACAACAAGGACGACGAGTGGGTCGCCATCGAAATCTGCGACAACGGCCCGGGCATTCCCGAACACGAAACGCGCGTGCTGCAAGAGGGAACCGAAACGCCACTCGAACACGCGACGGGGCTCGGCCTCTGGCTCGCGTACTGGACGACCTCGCTTTTCGGCGGCGACATCGCCATCGAGTCGACCGACACGGGCACCTGTGTGACACTGCTGTTGCCGCGTGCAGACAGCGAGTGAGCGTTCACAAACCGGTCACTCGCGGACAAACCGAACCGCACTGGTCGCGGCAAGCCCAAAGGCGTCGTCACCACGGCCACGATTCACGTCGCACTCGACGTAGCCGTGACTACCGATGATGACGACCCGCTCGCCGGGAGCGACGTCAGCGAACGTGTCGGCGACAACGATGCGATCGCCGTTGACACAGATTGTATCGGCCTCGTGACGTGCAAGCCACTCGCCAGGAACGTTCGTAACCGCGTTGCCAAAGTCGTCGACGACGAGCACCTCACCGACCGCGCGGTCGGTCGTGAGCGTTGGCTCGGGAAACGAGAGGTCGACACAGTCATCGAGCGAAAGCGGGTCGATACCGACGACCGCGTCTGTCGGCTCGATAGCGGCAATCCGCTCGACGCCTGCCTCGTGAATGGCGGCCGCTGCCGGGGCGAACACGTCGCGGCCGTGGAACGTCGTCGACGCCGAGTCGTCAGTTCGGATGCGAAAGGCCACAACCGGTTCGTTGCCGTCAACGGCAAGCCGGCGGGCAACCGGTCGAAGCAGGCCGTTGTCGGGCCCGACGAGCGCATGGGAACCAACACGGAGCGCGATCGCTCGACGGTCGGTTCCGACGCCGGGGTCGACGACGGCGAGGTGAACCGCAGGCGGAAAGAACGGAACCGTTTCGCGAAGCCAGAACGCCGCCGCGCGAACGTCCTGTCGCGGGAGGTCGTGGGCGATATCGACCAGTTGGGCATCGGTGTGCGAGCACAGAACACCCTTC
>SL_4KL_010_BRINEDRAFT_10000715_pt1 | contig 17444 bp, 15 predicted proteins | sample SodLak_010_BRINE_2_FD_10664 | JGI IMG/M metagenome (IMG submission 10664)
TCTGTGATCTCGACGACGTTGCAACAACGATACGGGAGCTAGCACAATGAGCGAAGAACACCGCAAAGCCTTCGTCGCCGAAAGCGAGGAGGGCATCACCGAACTCAACAACGCACTGCTTGCCCTCGAATCGGATCCCTCCGATGCCGAGGCGATGGACCAGATCTTCCGCACCGCCCACACCCTCAAGGGCAACGGCGCGGCGATGGGCTACGATTCGGTCAGCGATCTGGCCCACGAACTCGAAGACCTCCTGGACGAGGTCAGAGCCGGCGACATCGAGATCAACCCCGATCTAATGGATCTACTGTTCGACGGCGTCGACTACCTAGGCGCGATGGTCGATGATATCGCCACTGACGGCGAGACTGATATCGACGCCTCGGACATCGAAGCCGACCTTCGAGAGCTGATCGAGACCGGGAACGTTCCCGGTGCCGACGACTCGGAAGGCGACGCTGGCGAGGCCAGCGACAGTACAGAGCAGGCCGACTCCGACGACGGGAGTGAAGACGCCGAACAGGCCGAAGACGGCGAGCTGGAAGACGAGCCCGCCGACATCGAGCTTCCCGAGGAGCTCACCGACTACGAACTCGATACCGGCCACGCCGTCTTCCAGGCGGCGGTCGGCCTCGGCGATTCGGCGATGAAAGGCGTGGATGCCATCTTCGTCCTCCAGGCACTCGATGACGCCTACGACACGTTCGTCACCGACCCCGACCGCGAGGCGGTCGAAAACGGTGAGTTCGATGAGACATTCGATCTGTATCTGATCGACTCCTCCCAGGAGGCGATCGAAAGCGGTCTCAGCTCGCTGAGCAAGGTCGAGTCGGTTACAGTACGGCCAATCACCGCACTCGTCGACGAGCCGATGACAGCCAGCAAGGCCGCGGAACTCGACGTGGACGAGATGGCAGGCGACGAGGAGAGCGAGACGGAGGCCAGCGACACCGACAGCGACGACGGCGACGAGGACGATCCGAGCAGCTCAGGGTCGTCGGGTGGTCGCTCGACGCCCAAACGGTCGAAAAAGGACGGCACCAACATCGCCTCCGTCCGGGTGGACGTCGACCAGCTCGACGAACTCTACAGCCTGGTCGAACAGCTGGTCACGAGCCGGATCAAACTCCGCCGGGAGATGGAGGCCGCCGGCATGGAGTCTGATAACCTCGACGAGCTCGATAAGATCACCGCCAACCTGCAGAACACGGCGATGGATATGCGGTTGATTCCGCTCTCGAAAGTCGTCGATACCTTCCCACGACTCGTCAGGGATGTGGCCCGTGATACCGGCAAGCAGGTCAACTTCAACGTCTCGGGCTCCGATATCGAACTCGATCGAACGATCCTAACGGAGATCCGCGATCCGCTGATCCACATTCTGCGGAACTCCGTCGACCACGGGATCGAGCCGCCGGAAAAACGCGAAGAGCTAGGTAAAGCACCAACCGGTTCGGTGTCGCTGACCGCCACCCGCGAACGCGACCACGTCACCATCGAGGTTGCCGACGACGGGGCGGGGCTCGACAAGGATGTGCTCAAAGAGAAAGCCATCGAGAAGGGCGTCAAAACCCAAGAGGAACTGGAGCTGATGGACGATACGGAGATCTACGAGCTCATCTTCCATCCCGGCTTTTCGACCGCCGAGGAGGTCACCGACGTCAGTGGCCGCGGTGTCGGGATGGACGTTGTCCACAACACGGTCAAACAGCTCGACGGCACCGTGAGCGTCGACAGCGAACTCGGCGAGGGGACGGTTGTTCGGCTCCGTCTGCCGGTGACGGTAGCGATCGTCAAAGTGATGTTTATCGAGGTCGGCGGCACCGAGTACGGCATTCCGGTCAAAAACATCGCCGAGGTCACTCGCGCAAAGGAGATCAACACGACCAACAACAAAGAGATCGTCAAACACGACGACGACATCTACCCCGTCCTGCGGCTCAGCGACGTGCTTGACGAGCCGAGTGCGGTCAACGGCGACGGGATGCTGTTGCGCATCCGGGACGAAAAACGGAAAGTCGCGCTCCACTGCGATCAGGTGATCGACCAAGAGGAGGTCGTCGTCAAACCCCTTGAAGGAGTGTTGAGTGGTATTCCAGGACTCAGTGGGACAGCCGTTCTGGGCGATGGTGATGTGGTGGCGGTACTTGATGTGGTGACACTATGACTGAAATGGATACTGAAGGGTTCATGCGAGTCGTCCGGCATATCAAAGACGAGGTCGACTTCGAGCCCGAATACTACAACGAGGCGTATCTCAACCGGCGGATCAGCGCGCGTATGCGCCGACAGGACGTTGAAGAGTACGACGACTATCTCTCGGTGCTCAAAGACGATCCAAACGAAAAGGAGGCGTTGATGGACTCGCTGACGATCAACGTCACCAACTTCTTCCGGAACGGCAAGATGTGGGAGGCACTCCGGGAAGTCCTCCAGGAGCTCACCACCGAGAACCGGTCGGTGAAAGCCTGGAGCGCGCCCTGTGCGGACGGCCGCGAGCCCTACTCGCTGTATATGCTCGCGATGGACGACCGCAAGATCGACGAATCGCGACTCTCGGTGCTCGGGACCGATATCAGCGACGAGGCACTCGAAAACGCCCGCAAGGGCGTCTACGAAACCACACGAACCACGGATATCGGCGACGAGCTCAGCCTCCTGGGCCGGCCCGAACAGTACGTCGATGTCGACGAAAACACGTTCACGGTTAAACCGGAGATCCGTCGGCAGATCAGCTTCGAGCGACACGACCTGGTCCAGGACGGCCCGAAACGGAACTACGATCTGATCTTCTGTCGGAACCTGTTGATCTACATCGACAGCGAGTACAAACTCCCAGTGTTTGATACGCTGACTGACTCACTGAAACCAGGCGGCTATCTCGTCGTCGGGATGACCGAAACCGTCCCCCAGGAGATCCGCGATCAGTTCGAGCCGGTCAACAAGCGGTGCCGAATTTACAAGTATACGCCGGAGCGTAGCTAATCCATGTCTTTGTATCATCTCGCACGGGACGGTGATGTCGAGGGGATGCGGGAGATGCTGTTGGAAAGCGACAGCCCCGCGGTTCGGGCGCGGGCAGCCAAGCTGCTGGGCCAGGTCGCCGACAGCTCCGATAACGAGTCGGTCGAAACGCTTGTCTCAGCGTCGGTCACTGACGACAACGAGGACGTTCGGGCCGCAGCCGTCGAGGGGCTCGACGAGATCGGCTCGGAGGCCGTCGAGCAGCTGTTGGTCAAAATCACCGGCTCGAAGGTCGATGAAGGAGCCGACTGGGCGACCGCAAAAAAGTTCGCCAACGCACTGCGGTCGGACGTACCAGAGCTCAGGATGGCTGCCGCAAGCGCGCTGGGACAGCTCGGCGAGCCCTCGGCGGTACCGAAACTCGTCAACGCGCTCGACGACGACAACCCGAACGTTCGGGTGCGGGCCTGTGCGGCGTTGGCCCAACTCGACCATCCGAAAGCCGTCCCACCGCTTATGAACCGGCTGTCGGACCCACACAACGAGGTACGCCGCGAGGCGGCCGTCGCGCTGGCCTCGATCGGCACCGACCAGGCACTCGCGGCGCTTTTGGACATGCTGGATGATCCCAACACCTCTATCCGGCGGATCGCGGCGGCCTCGCTGGGCGAGGCTGGCTCCGTCCGGGCCGTCCAACCACTGACAGACGCGCTCAACGACCAGAGCTCGGCGGTTCGGAGTGCGGCAGTGTTTTCGATTATCGAACTGCTGTCGAACGCGCCGACCCAACAGAGCCACCAGATCCGCGACACCGTCGTCTCGGAGCTGAAAGGAGCCGACAGTGCGACGATCGAACCGCTGGTCGAAATTCTGAAAAACAGCAGCCAGACGCGGCAGTGCCGCAACGCAGCCTGGTTTCTCGGCCGTGTCGTCGAGGACGCCGAACCCGATATCGTGTCGGTGCTCGTCGACGCGCTCGAAAGCGACGACAACTCGACGGCACAGTTCGCAGCGACGAGTCTCGCCGAAATCGGCGGCGAACTGGTCGAAGACGAGTTGTTAGAGTTCGTTAGCGAGACCAACAACGACGCCGAGGCCCGCGCAAAGGCGGTGTACGTTCTGGGCCAGATCGGCGGCCAGCGGTCGGCCGACAAGATACAACAACTCACCGAAGACGACGAAAAACAGGTCCGCAAGCGCGCGTTTGCTGCGGTCTCGAAGTTTCGAGGTCGACAGTGAACACTAAGAGACCCCCACGCCAATGGACTGTCACGAATAACCACCTGGGGGGATGAGTAGCCATGAGTGAAGGCGAGTACAAAATACTTGATACAAAGGGGCAGTTTGCACAGGCCGTCAAGGACGGCCGCAGCATCAACGACGTCTCCTGGACACAGGGCCGTATCCTGCTGTCGAACCGTCGCATCATCCTCGCAAGCAACGAGGGCAAACGGACGATCGCCCTCTCGAAGATCAAAGGCCTCGGTGGCCGACACGACCCCAACCAGAACATCGCCGCCGTCTCCAGCTATCTCAGCCTCAAAATCGACAACAACGTCATGCTGGTCTCGGCCGCTGACCACGAGGAGTTCAAGCAGTCCGTTTATAAAGCGGTGCTCGACCAGAAGATCGCCAAAGCCAAACATCCCGCGGTGGCCGGCGGGGTGGTCCAGGATACCGCCTGGGAGAAGGCACGCATCAAAGTCGAAGAGGACGCAATCGCAGCCGCACTCAAAAGCGGCTCGTTCGTCCGGTTGGATCTCGACGACATCAGCGGTATTGAAACCGACCAACGAACGGTCGACGGCGAAAAGCGGGTCGTGATCCAAGTTTCGCACGTCGAGGGCGACACCAGCGTCGAGACCCACCTCACCGGCCCCAAACGCGTCTGTATGTTCTTGCAGTCGTTCCTTGCGGAGGGCGAACGCCGCAGCCAGACCAACGTCGATCTCTCGGAGGCCGACAAAGAGGTGTTAATGGCCCTCTACTCCGGTGTCTCGCCGTTCGAGATTCCGGCCTTTATCGGCAAAGACGTCGACACAGTCGAGGAGATCTTCGAGCGACTGGTCGAACTCGATATCGTCGACGAGGTCCGGGTCCGCCGAGAGGTAACGCTCAACTCCCGTGGCCGCAACATCGCCAGCGAGGCAATGAACGAGCAGTAGTTAGTTCCTAACAGATACCATATGTACGGCGTCGTCCCTGCGGCCGGCAAAGGCACGCGACTCCGCCCGCTGACAGACGACACACCAAAAGGAACCGTCGAGATCGCCGGCCGCCCGCTGTTATACTACGTCTTCGACCGCCTCCTTTCGGTAGGAGTCGACCATCTCGTCGTTGTGGTCGGCTACGAGTTGGGCGAAATCATCAGCCACTACGGCGACAGCTACCGCGAGACGCCGATCACCTACGTCCACCAGCGCGAGCAGCTCGGCTTGGGTCACGCTATCGCGCAGTGTGAGCCGGTTGTCTCGGGGACGTTCGTCGTCTGCAACGGCGACAACGTTTTCGAGAAGCCACAAAGAGCCGCGATCAAGCGCGCACGCGAAGACGATGTCGAAGCGGTCGTGGTCACCGAGACCGTCTCCCGCCGGCAGGCAACCGAAACGGGCGTCGTCGAAACCGACGCTGAGGGCAGAGTTCACCGCGTGGTCGAAAAGCCCGACGAGCCACCATCCAGGCTGTCAACAACCGGCTGGTATGTCCTCCCCGAAGCGGTTTTCGAGGCACTCGATCTACTCCGGCCGAGCAGCCGCGGCGAGTACGAGTTGGCCGATGCAGTTTCGATGCTTGCGGCAGCCGGCCGAACAGTCGAATCCGTTGGGCTCGCGGGGCGACGAGTCAACGTCAACACGCCGTCAGACATCGATCGTGCCGAACAGTTAGTCGACTAATCGGGTAGCCGACTACTCGATCAGAACGCTGTCGAGGTCATCCGGAACCGAGACGGGGCCCGCAACCGCCTCGCCAACTGTCGCTTCCAACTCGGTTTTCTGGGATTCGGTTTCGGGAAACAGATGTGTGAGACAGACGCGGCCAACCGAGATCCCCTCAAGCCCCTCACGGAGGGCGGTCGGCGTCGTATGGCCCGCGCTGTCGACGCCGTCGGGAAACGCACATTCATGCAGTAGGAGCTCGCTACCGTCGGCAAGTCCGAACACTGACTCATCCGGCGCAGTATCACCGCTGATCGTCAGCCGGTCGTCGAACCGGTAGGCGAAGCATACTGCCGAATGAGTGGTCTCGGTGTAGCTCATTCGGTGGGGGCCGAGATCGAACGCCTCGCCTCCGCGGTCGAGTTCGATAACGCGTACGTCGGCCCGGTCGGTGAGACTGTCGACACCCAACAGCGTCTTGACGACCTCGTCCGTCCCTGGCGGGCCGTACACATCGAGTACCGGATTGTCGTCGAGCCACCGGGCTTTCACTAGCGTCGGAAGATCGGCGACGTGGTCGAGATGAGTGTGCGTCAACAGCACTGCGTCGACCGCGTTGTGGCTGGTCTCAGCCTGCGCCAGGCGATGGGCCGCACCGCTGCCACAGTCGACGAGCAGGGTGTGGTCGTCGGCTTCGACCAGGAGGCTACTCTGCAGGCGGGTCGGCGAGGGAAGCGCGCTGCCGGTGCCGAGAAACGTTAGCTCCATACAGCTACCCATTGTGACCGGCCTGAAAGCTGTTCGGCCGGGGTCGGACGCTCAGGTCGTCGGCCGAACGTAGTCGAACAGTCGGCGAACGACATCGAGTCCTGGATACCCCTCTCGTCGCCAGACGACGAGCGCGAGAGCCGCCAGCACGAACTCAGAGAGGAAGTAGGGGTCTCCTAACGAGTCGATAAACAGTGTGGTGACAGTTGGCGCGCCGTTGCCGTACGGCTCAACCGGGATCAGGGGCCACAGCAGAAATCCCGGATCGGTGCCACCCCACAGCGCAGGAAGCGCGTCGACAAGGACGTGCGAGACCGCGCCCAAACCGAAGGCAAGGCCGTACTCGGGGCGGCTGTAGCGGGCAGCAAGCAGATAAACGACGACGACAAGGGGGCCGATCACCAGCAGTGAGTGTGCAAGTGTCCGGCCAGTCGGCAGCACGCCCAGATACCAGGACAGCGGTTTGTCGACGAGATCCGGAAACTGGCTACCGAACAGCAACACGATTACTGCTAGCCCGTCCGGCGGGCTGATCGCTCGCGCACGCACGAACAGAGAATAACAGAGGTAGGCAACTGCTGCATGTCCAAGCGGCCACATTAGGCTAGCCGTCGAGACGGCTGCTCATAGTTACAGTGGTCCTGACTCGTCGGGCGACGAGTAGCCAGCCGGTAACCACTCCCGAAAGCACTGTTAGGTGAGCGGTGAGCTCCGGCACCGACCCCAGCAGTTGAAGCAGCGGCACGCCAAGCAGTGCGCCGACCGCATAGCCACCGACCAGCGGCAACAGAGCCCCGAGTACCACACAGCAGCAGGCTACCACACCCACGAGAGCCACCGGATGGCCGCCAGCAAGCAGGCCGACGCCACCTAGTAACCATATCGTACCGCCAGCCGCCTCAAGTAGGCTGACACTACCGGAGACCACTGCCAGCGGGAGTACCACTCGTGCCAGCAGTCCGACTCCACTGAGACTCCCGTCGAGAATCGTCCCGAGGCCAGCACGGAGTCCTGCCGAATCGGGAGCGGCCGGATCGACAACCGGGCGAACGACGTACAGTCCCAGACAACACAGACAGCCGGCGACGAGCGTGGTGCCGACTGGCAGTCGGTAGCCAACACCTACTACTGCCATCAGCCCGAGTGGGCCGCCGACCAGGAGTACGGGCAGCAGCCAGTTGACCAACTGGGCGTCGGCTGTCGGCGGCCATCCGTCGGCGACGGTCGCTGTCGATTCACTGGTGAGCCCATGTAGCAGTGCGACAGCCACGAGTCCAACCGGGACCGCTGCGAGACCAACAGTCGACAGCGACCGCACCGCGCCGGTCTGCCAGCCAGCGAGCAGGATCGCAGATCCACCACCGGCGATAAGCCGACCCACCCCCCGCCAGCGTACGTCCGTGGACCAGCCGTCGGCTCTCACAGTCCACAGTTCGACCAGCCGCTGTGGCGTACCGGCGGCCCGCCAGCAGCCGACCAGCAGGCAGGCCGGTGCGATCCACGTTACGGCCGCCTGTGTCAACGGCCCGTAGATACCGTGCGAGCCGAAGACTGCTGTTTCGATGAGTGAGATACCGGGCGCGGTCGTCCAAAAGACGGTGACGGCGACCACGGCGAGTCCAGCCAGCGGGATCGATTGTCGAGCCGCTACCACCAGGAGCGACCCACAGAGGAGTACGGCTGCGGCAACCGTGAGCGTCGACGGCGTCGGCTGGCTGGCTCCCACCTGCTCGGCCGACCGTGCGACGGCGATCGTGCCACCGACGACGGCCACCAGCAAGCTGCCGGTCACCAGACGGCTGGTTCTCGACTGGCGGCCACGCGACGCACGCTGGGATGGCTGTTCGGTGCGTCCGAACAGCCCCGCGGCTAGCGTGATGCCGAGAGTGCCACCGACCACAGCGATGGTGTAGGCAACCGGCTGCATCGACCGGAACCAGGCGTAACTTCCCACGCCAACCCACAGCAGCAACGCACTCACTCGGAGTCCCCACCAGCCAACCGTTGCCCACCTGTGTTCGAAGGCGTCGTCCGTCTCCGTGTCGTTGCGGGGCTGGCTATCGATGCCAGCACCGGGACGGCGAGCGTCAGTCGGCTGCATCGCCCACCGTCCAGTCGCCGTTTCGAACGCCGAGCGTGTCGAACGTCTCGGCGGCCCCCTCGTGGACTGCCAGCCCGTCGATGATGCCTTCGGCCAACCGCTCGGGGTCGTCGCCGAGTGTGAGTGGATCGATCTCGCGGATCGTCTCGCTGTGGTCGTGGGCGATCCGTGTGAGTTCGGCGACCGTCTCAGCGTCGGTCGACGGCGACCAGAGCCACTGCAGTGGGACAGCCCAGCCGTCGACCGTCTCGTCCATTGCGGCGCGCTCCCAGCCAGCTGGCGCTATTTCGCGGCCGAGCGCGTTCGGCGCGTCGTCGATGGCGGCCTGGAACGCCGAACCGGCCGAGACTGTAGTAAGCCGGTCGCCAGCCTGATCGTCGACGGTCTGGGCCCAGTCAGCCAGTTCCTGACGACTGTGTTGGACTGCAACCAGACAATCGACCGCTTGCTGGGTGAGGGCAGCTGGCAGCTCGGCGTGCGGTCGGTTGTCGATCTCGACATCGTCCCATAGCCCGGCGTCTCTGAGGAGCTGTTCTGTCACGAGGCGACTCGGCCTGCTTGGCTGTCCTGGAGACACCACCAGATCGTCGAACTCGGCTGTCGAGGCCGGGGGGCTCCCGTCGGCAACCGCCAGCCAGTACTGCTCGCGGTGGCCGTAGGCGAATCCCTGGTGTGGGAGCTCATCGAGTGGGTCGAGATCGAACACGCCGCGGTCTTTGCCCGCCCGGTACAGCGTCGTGTTGTCGACGCCCGCGGCTGTGACCTCGCCGTCGGCAACTGCGTACAGTCGGTGGCTCGGCGTGTCTATCGATTCGAGACGGAGCGAGAACTGGTCGCTGTGGCGGTCGACCGCAACCGCCAGCGCGTGGCCCGCCTGGTGGCTTCGTGAGCCGGCTGGCCCCACTCCAATCGGCAGCTGCTGGCTGTCGCCGAGACAGCCGACAACCGACAGGAGGCCGACCGACGACAGCCCGGTGAGTGCCCGTCTGCGTGAAAGACGGTCGATTGACATTACTAACGGGGTTCGGCTCGCTGTACAAGGGTATAGACACCATACAGCAGCTTATATACCGGACAGTTGTGGTAAGCCCTCCTTTGGAACCACAAACCGATTATTTCCACCGAGAGTCCGATTGAGACACCAGCTGTTCGGCCGTGGTGGAGTCGCCGACAGTCGGCGGGGCTTTTAGTCGTGGCTGCCAATCAGTTGGTATGGGACTGATGGATACGGTTCGGTCAATTCTCGGCGTGAGCGCCGAGCGGGATGCCACCCGTGATGCCGACCCTGAAGATCTCTTTGGAATGTCGACGGCCTACGTGACGATGGAGGCCAATCTGGGGTATCGAAACTCTGGGAAGGCTGCACTCTGTTTTTCGTCGGTCGACAGTACGGATTTCGGTGAGATGGTCGAGGAGGTCGAGGCCATCCTGGAGGCCGGCGAAGAAGAAACCGGCACCACCTTCCGGCAGCGATCCGACGACCACGGCTACAACTGGGTGATCCTCGAAGACAGTGACCCCGAGGATATGCTGACCTCGATCCACTTTGCGGCCGATACGTTCATCGAAGAGGGGTATGGTTCGCGCCTCTTGGCGGCCGTCTTCGCCTTTGATAAAACCAGTAGTGACCACGCCTACTGGATCTACTCGTTCCGACGGGGGGCCTACTACCCGTTCGTGCCGGAGGGCGATCATGACCGTGACAACCAGGCGGAGTTCAAACTCCAGTCGGTCCTGGACGGCGAGTTAGGGATCGAAAGCGACGAAAGCTACTGGTATCCCTTGTGGCCCGACCGTCCTGGCGGCTACCCCTGGGAGTAACTAGTTTATAAATCATTTATAAATTGAACAACCACGCTGTCCTGATCTGTATAGAAGGCATTTATTCCGACAGAAGCCATCCCTACAGTCTCAAGACCTCCGACCTGTCGGGACGATAGCTTGAGACTACGTGTCACGAGATAACTCTACAACCGATCACAGATCGAACGCCAGTTTCACTTTCAGTCCGCAGTTGACGAGGGTTTATGTACGAAACAGCGAAAGGTCGGTGTACAATGGCAGACGACGATCTCGAAACCCTTCCTGGAGTCGGACCAGCCACAGCGGACAAACTCATTGATGCTGGCTACGAAAGCTATCAGTCGATTGCGGTCGCCTCCCCTGGCGAACTCTCGAACACCGCAGATATCGGCTCAAGCACCGCCGCGGATATCATCAACGCCGCCCGTGATGCCGCCGACGTCGGTGGCTTCGAGACTGGGGCGACCGTCCTGGAACGCCGCGAAACCATCGGCAAACTCTCCTGGCAGATCGACGAGGTCGACGAGCTGCTGGGCGGTGGGATCGAAACCCAGTCGATTACCGAGGTGTACGGTGAGTTTGGCTCCGGGAAATCGCAGGTCACCCACCAGATGGCGGTCAACGTCCAGCTGCCGCCCGAACACGGTGGGCTGCGCGGGTCGTGTATCTTCATCGATACCGAAGACACGTTCCGACCAGAGCGAATCGACGACATGGTTCGCGGTCTGGATGACGAGATCCTCGAAGCAACGCTGGAAGACCGCGAGATGGAGGGCTCGATTGACGACGAGGAAACGATGGAGGAACTCGTCGGCGCGTTTCTCGACCAGATCCACGTCGCCAAAGCGTTTAATTCGAACCACCAGATCCTCCTTGCGGAGAAAGCCAAAGAGCTCGCCGGCGAGCACGAAGACGGCGAGTGGCCTGTCCGGATGGTCTGTGTCGACTCACTGACCGCCCACTTCCGTGCGGAGTACGTCGGCCGTGGCGAGCTGGCCGAACGCCAGCAGAAACTGAACAAACACCTCCACGACCTGATGCGGATCGGCGATCTGTTCAACACCTCGATTCTCGTGACGAACCAGGTCGCTGCCAACCCCGATTCGTACTTCGGCGATCCAACCCAGCCCATCGGTGGCAACATCCTGGGCCACACCTCGACGTTCCGTATCTATCTCCGCAAATCGAAAGGCGACAAACGCATCGTTCGGCTGGTCGATGCACCGAACCTCGCTGACGGCGAGGGTGTTATGCGCGTCAAAGGTGAAGGTCTCAAACCAGAGTAGTACTGCTGTAACTGCGAGCTAACTCGGTCGCTCGCGCCGTTCGATTGTTTGTGGGTGATCGGTTCGGTTTTGACTGTTGGTGTTCGGTGAGATTTTCGGAGTCAGTGCTCGGTTCGGTTTGTATTTTGCCGCAGATTCGACCGCTAATGAGCCAGGAAGTTCGACCGCGTGCCTGCAGTAGTGCGGTATCTTACTCATTGTGGCACCGAATGTGACTAATTAGTGACAATACGTTCGTCCAATTGCGTGGCAAGTATTGCTGAACAACGACCTATTGTACGGCCTTATACACATATTATCGGATTCAAGATTTGACAGCTGTCTATTAATACTAGCTAAATTAGTAGATTGTCAACGGTTACCATTATATGTATCCACTCCATGAGGATCAGTCGTGATTCAGAGCACAAACGCGTACATTGGTAGCAGAATCGTGCACGATTGTCCATCTAATGGAAGATGCGGTAGCCAGGAGGGCAACCGATGAGTCTCCTACTTGAGGTCAGTGTCGCTGATTTGGAGACGCTCGCAACAGGGATGAACCTGATGTGGGCGCTGACAGTCACCTTCCTGATCTTCTTCATGCACGCAGGTTTCGCCATGCTGGAGGCCGGTCAGGTTCGCTCGAAGAACGTCGCCAACCAGCTCACGAAAAACATGCTGACGTGGGGTGTGGGGATCTTCGTGTTCTTCATCATCGGGATGGGTGTTTCCAACAACGTCGGTGCCATGCTCGGCGGCGGCGAGAGCTCGGCACTCACAATGTTCGGTGCCGGAGAGCTCACCGCAGACCAGTCCTTTGATTGGGTGATGTGGCTCTTTAGTGCGGTGTTCGCAATGACTGCCGCAACGATCGTCTCCGGTGCTGTCGCCGGCCGTGCAAAGCTTCGTGCGTACGTTGGATACACCTTCATTCTCGCAGCCGTCATCTACCCAGTTGTCGCTGCGATGGTCTGGTACGCTGGAGAGGGCGGCACGCCCATTCTTGCAAGCCTCGGCTTCGCTGATTTCGCCGGCGGAATGGTTGTCCACGGCGTCGGCGGTGTCGCCGGCTTAACCGCAGCCTACGTTCTGGGTTCACGGATGGGTAAATACAACGAGGACGGCTCGGCAAACGTCATCCCCGGCCACTCGATGACGTTCGCCGTGCTCGGTACACTGATCCTCTGTTTCGGCTGGTTCGGCTTCAACGTCGGTACCGCAGCAACCGTGGTCGATTCTGGAACGTTCGAACTCGCTGACTTCGCCTACGTTGGCAGTGTCGCTGTCGTGACCGCCCTCGGCATGGGGCTCGGTGCACTCGGTGCCTCGGCGGCCTCGCTGTACCTCAACGGCAAAGTCGACACCCTGTACGTCGCAAACGGGATGCTGGCCGGCCTGGTCGGCGTCACTGGTCCGACAGACCTGATCACCCCGATGGGTGCGATCGCGATCGGATTCCTTGCTGGCGCACAGCTGCCGATCGTCTTCCGGTTTGTCGAACAGCGACTCAAAATCGACGACGTCTGTGCGGTGTTCCCGGTCCACGGTAGTGCGGGGATGCTCGGATTGATTATCTACCCGCTGTGGTCCAACGCCAGTGGCGCGACCGTCATCGGCGGCGGCATTATCGGTGGCGGCATCTTCTCGATTGACGCCGGCGCGTTCGTCCCACAGATTATCGGCGTTGCGGTCATCACGGTCTGGACGGTTGCAGCAACCGCCGCAGTGTGGGGCGGCTTCAAGGCTATCGGACAGGCTCGTGTCACCCCTGAACACGAACAGGACGGCCTCGACATCGCCGAACACGGCGTCGAGACCTACCCAGAGTTCGGTGGCGACCGGCTCGCAACCGACGGCGGCGACGGCATGAGCGCCGACGAGTTCGAACTCCGAACTGACGGTGGCGAAGAGATCCGAACCGATGGCGGCGAAGAGGACCCGGAGCTCAAAATGATCACCTCGGTGATCCGCCCCGAGAAACTCGGCGCGGTCAAACAGGCACTTGCAGAGGTCGGTGCCCCGTCGCTGACAGTCACCAACGTCTCAGGTCGTGGCAGCCAGCCCGCCAAAAAGGGCAGTTGGCGCGGCGAAGAGTACACGGTCGATCTCCACCAGAAGGTCAAAATCGAGTGCGTTGTCGCCGACATTCCGTACGAAGATGTTGTCGAGGCGATTCGTGAGGCCGCCAACACCGGCGAGCCGGGCGACGGCAAGATCTTCGTCATGGATGTCGAAAACGCGGTGCAGGTCCGCACCGGTAACGACGGTACGGAGGCGGTCTAACACGTTCAGTAGATCCACCCACGGCTCTCCATCCAACACCAAGCGCGATGGGGTCGGCCGTGGAGCTGAGAAGAACCACACTCCGCGATGACGGGCCGTCCGTCATCGCTTTTTTTGTCGACGCCTCACCACGGTATCTGGGTTTTGCGGTGGTTTTTGAACCGTGTCAACAACCCCCAGTATACAAACGCCTATACTCGACTATTTCGATGTGAAATATGTGAGCGAGCACACACAATATTCAGAGACAACCGAACAGACGGACACGCGGCTCAGCACTGACGGCGGCGAGCCGAACGACGGCGCAATTAAGCTGGTTGTCGCGGTTATTCGACCCGAAAAGTTGGGTGCTGCAAAACAGGCACTTGCCGAGGTCGGTGCGGCCTCGCTGACGGTGACGAACGTCTCGGGTCGCGGCAGCCAGCCCGCGAAAAAGGGTAGCTGGCGTGGCGAGGAGTACACGGTCGATCTCCACCAGAAGGTCAAAATCGAGTGTGCGGTCGCGGACGTCCCGGCCGAGGATGTCGTCGACGCGCTTCGAGAGGCGGCCAACACCGGCGAGCCAGGCGACGGCAAAATTTTCGTGTTGGATGTCGAAAACGCCGTCCAGGTTCGAACCGGCACGGAGGGAACCGACGCAATCTGACAGCTCAAACGGTCGGCTCTGGAGCGAACGCCGAGTACGGGTTGGACAGCGATTTATGTCGGTGTGGTTTACAACAGCCAGAGAACCGATGGCCTACACCTACAGCGGCTCGGCCTCCACTGAACTCCTCGAGTCGTATGCGGCCGACGACCCGCGGTTTCGAACCCACGAGTCGCCGAACTTTCCGGAACGCGACACCGCGATACGGGAGACCCAACTACTCCGCAAACTCCTGTTTCCGGGCTGTTGGAACGCCAGTGAAATCGTCGAGGACGAAATCGTACTCCAGGAGCTGATCGATGAGCTCGGCGACCAGTTCTGCCGTGGTATCGAACCCTACGTGCCGGAGTGTCTCTCGACGCCCGTCGACGCGGTGGTTGATGCGTTGCCGGCGATTCGCCAACAACTCAAACAGGATGTCGAAGCCGCCTATAAGGGCGATCCCGCCGCAACGAGCTACGTTGAAGTCATCCGGGCGTATCCCGGCGTGCATGCGATGATGGTCCACCGCGTGGCCCACGTGCTCTACGAGCACTCCCAGCAGGCCTACGCCCGCGAGCTGGCCGAAGCCGCTAAAACCGCCACCGGGATCGATATTCATCCCGGCGCGGAGGTCGGCGAGTACGTCTTTATCGACCACGGCAGCGGCGTCGTCATCGGCGAGACGGCGACAATCGGCGACTGGGTTCGGCTGTATCAGGAGGTCACCCTTGGTGCGCTCCACTTCGAGGAGGACGAAGACAACGAGCAGATGCTAAAAAAGGGATACAAGCGGCATCCGGATATCGGCGACAACGTCGTCATCGGGGCTGGTGCCAAGATCCTCGGCCCCGTGTCGGTTGGCGACCACGTCTCTATCGAGGCCAACGCCTGGGTGACCGACGACGTGCCCGCCCACACGAACGTCTTTATCAAGCATCCCGAACAGACCAGAAAGCCCGTCGGCGATCAGTAGCTCAAATCCCGATACGCCCAAGTCCGGCGAGCGAAAACGCAGGGTATGAACCACGAACACTCACGCGAACTGTACGACCGGGCACTCTCGGTGCTGGCCGGCGGCGTCAACTCCTCGGTGCGGGCAACCCAGCCGTATCCGTTTTTCATCGAAAAAGGTGACGGCGCACACGCCATCGACGCCGACGGCAACCGGTATCTCGACTACGTGATGGGGTACGGCCCCCTACTGTACGGCCATGATCTGCCCGACCCAGTCGCCTCAGCAGTCCAGGCACACGCCGCCGCGGGGCCGATGTACGGTGCACCGACTGAGATCGAGGTCGAACTCGCCGAGTTCGTCGCCCGCCACGTCCCCAGCGTCGAGATGGTCCGCTTTGTCAACTCCGGTACCGAGGCCACGGTGTCGGCGATCCGCCTGGCCCGTGGGGCCACCGAGCGCAACAAGATCGTTGTCATGCAGGGTGGCTATCACGGCGCCCAGGAGTCGACGCTCGTCGAGGGCGACGCCGAGCATCCCCGTCCCTCGACCGCGGGCATCCCACATTCGTTTGCCGAACACACGATTCCCGTCCCGTTCAATGACGCCGAGGCAGTCCAGGAGGTCTTCGAGAACCACGGCCACGAGATCGCCGCCGTCATCACCGAGCCGATTTTGGGCAACAACGGGATCGTGATGCCGGTTGAGGGCTACCACGAGACGCTCCGCGAACTGTGTGACGACCACGGTTCGTTGCTGATCTTCGACGAAGTCATTACCGGCTTCCGCGTTGGCGGCCTCCAGTGTGCCCAGAGGAAGTTCGGCGTCACCCCGGATCTGACGACGTTCGGCAAGATCGTCGGCGGCGGCTTCCCGGTCGGGGCAATCGGTGGTCGTGCCGACCTCATCGAGATGTTTTCGCCAGCGGGCGACGTCTTCCAGTCGGGCACCTTTTCGGGCCATCCTGTCACGATGGCCGCTGGGCTGGCAACCCTGGAGTACGCCGCCGAACACGACGTCTACGACCATATCAACAGCCTCGGCGAGCAGCTCCGCAGCGGGCTGGTCGATCTCTGCGAAGACCGCGCTCCCGAGTACACCGTCGTCGGCACCGACAGCATGTTCAAAGTGATCTTTACGCGCGACGGAGCCACTGAACGGGCCGATTCCTGTGGCACCGGCTGCTGTCAGGATCCCGCCTGTCCACAGTTCGAGGCCTGTCCGAAAACCGGCGCAGACGTCGGCAACGCCGAGACCGACCGTTGGGAGCGACTGTTCTGGCAGGAGATGAAAGACCAGGGCGTCTTCCTGACGGCCAACCAGTTCGAATCGCAGTTCGTCTCCTATGCCCACACTGCCGAAGACATAGAGGAGACGCTCGAAGCCTACGCCAACGCCTTATAAACCGATATAATCGGCCACCGGTTCAATACCGTCGGCTGGTGAAAACAGTCTCGCAGTCGTCGGCTGACACGCCGCTCTTTTTAAGCCGAATCGATGAAACCGATCTCGGCTGGCGCGGGAACTGATGGGCTTTTGAGGCCCCGCCCCGAGGTGCCGATATGAACGCAGACGCGGATATACGGCTTGCCACACGCGGCTCTGATCTCGCCATGCGGCAGGCTACCACCGTCAAATCACAGCTGGAGTCCCGTCGGCGGTCCGTCTCGCTTACCGAGGTCGAGACGACCGGCGATGCGATCCAGGACGAACTCATCCATCGCCTCGGCAAAACCGGGGCGTTCGTCCGCTCGCTCGACGAGAAAGTCCTCGACAGCGAACTCGACGCCGCAGTTCACTC
>SL_4KL_010_BRINEDRAFT_10000716_pt1 | contig 17443 bp, 20 predicted proteins | sample SodLak_010_BRINE_2_FD_10664 | JGI IMG/M metagenome (IMG submission 10664)
GTAACTCGACCTCGAACGGCCCGCCGAAGCGGTCGGTGATGTCACGGATCGTCTCGGCGGGACCGCTTGCGTTCTCGGGGAGGATCACGCGGTCGGCACCGAGCGCCCGGGCGGTCAACCCGACGTGTGTCGTCATGCGGTCGTCGCGTCCCGGTCGGTGGCCGTACCGGAGGACGACGACCTCGCTTCCCTCGTGCATACCCGCCGTGCGTGAGCGAAGCGGGTGGACCTTTCGGTCCGGCGGGCAGGTGTGGTTCGAGACGTGGAAGCGATCGGGCCGGCCCGATTCAGGCGGTCGCCATCTCCTTTTCGAGCTCGCGGAGTCGCTCGATGCGCTTCTCGGTGGAGGGGTGCGTCGAGGCGAGCTTGCCGATGAACCCCGAGCGGATCGGGATGATGAAGAAGGCGTTCATCTCGGCCTCCTCACGGAGGTCCTCCTTCGGGACCTTGTCCATCCGGCCGCTGATGCTGACCAGCGCGGAGGCGAGCGCGCCGGGCTTGCCCGTGATGAGCGCCGCGCCGCGGTCCGCGGAGTATTCGCGGTACCGCGAGAGCGCGCGGATCAACAGGAACGAGACGATCCAGACGACGAGCGAGACCGCGATGGCGACCCACACCGGGGGCGCGTTGCGGTCGTTGCCCGCGAAGAGCCAGCCCCAGCGGACGATGAAGAAGGCGATAGTCGAGAGGAACGAGGCGATGGTCATCACCATCACGTCGCGGTTTTTGATGTGTGCGAGCTCGTGTGCGAGCACGCCCTCGAGCTCCTCGGTGTTGAGCGTGCGGAGGATCCCGGTCGTCACGGCGACGGTCGCGTTCTTCTGGTTGCGGCCGGTCGCGAAGGCGTTCGGGACCTGCGAGTCGGCGACGGCGACCTTCGGCTTCGGGAGGTCGGCCTGCTGGCTCAGCCGTTCGATCTGTCGGTGTAGCTCGGGGTACTCGTCGGCGGTGACCTCACGGGCACCCATGCTGCGGAGCGCGAGCTTGTCGCTGAAGAAGTACTGGACGAGCGAGAACCCACCGAGCATGATCAACACGGTGAGCATTCCCGCATCGAACATCTGGATCAGGATCCCGACGAACACGAGGTAGAGGGCGAACAACAGGAACATCGTGAACGCCATGCGCCCACGCAGTCCCCAATCCGTGTTCCATTGCATACACCGAAGTAGCCGGTGAGCGGGTTAAAGGCTGCCGGAGACGGTCGAGTCGGCGACGTATATATTCGTTCGGCGGGTCGACGATTTATATATTCGTTCGGCGGGTCGACGATTTATATATTCGTTCGGCGGAGGCCTCGACGCCGGCCTCGTGGGATCAGTACCGGTACTCGTTGAACCAGACGGCGTGTCCCTCGAGGATCGGCACCCGGCCGTCATCGTCGCCGTCGCCGTTATCGGCGTCGTCGCCGGCACCATCGGGCTCGCCAGGCACGTCGCCGCCGGTGACCAGTCCGCGCGACGCCGCATCATGATTGTCAACGCCTCTCATGGCAGGGTAGAGGAAACGATTGCTTATAAATCTTGATGCTCCCCGCTCGTCGGGTGGCTTCGTCGGTCTCGGCCCTCCCCAGCCTCGGGCGGCGACGGCCGCTATCCTCCCTGATCGAGTCGTCGTCGGCCTCGGTCCTCCCCAGCCTCGGGCGGCGACGGCCGCGGGCCCGGGCCGCGGCCGTCCCCACCCTCCCTCGCGCGTGCTCCTCACGCCCTTCGGGCGCTCGGAGGCGCGCGCCGACCGCGTTCGTTTGGCTATCATCCCCTTCCGCGATTTATATATCGTTCCCCGCAGGCTGCGAGGCTCCCCCTCGAATCATCTCCCCTCCGGCCCATCCGGGGGTCGCTCCCGGCTCACCCGATCACCCGATCGATCTCGCCGAGGTGCTCAAGGACGTGATCGGGCTGAATCTCGCTTGTTTCCAGGGTCGCATCGTCGGTGATCCCCGACCGAACGAGCACCGTGGTCATGCCCGCACGCTCGCCGAACGCGATGTCGGTGTCGAGCCGGTCGCCGACGACGAGACAGGCCTCGGGCGGGCACGCGAGTCGTTCGCGGACGAACTCGATCGCCGGTTCGGAGGGCTTTCCGAGGACGATATCGGGGTCGCGTTCGGCGACGGCCGCCACAGCCCGGATCATCGCTCCGGAGCCGGGGACGTCGCCCTCGGGTGCGGGAATGATGAGGTCCCGGTCGGTGCCGATGAAGGGGATCCCCCGGTCGAGCGCCCACCGCGCCGTTCGAAGGTCCTCGTAGCCGAACCCGCGGTCGATGGAGACGACGAGCGCGTCGGCGTCGTCGTGGGCGTTGGTGATCGAGAGGTCGGCCGCCACGAGCTGATCCACCAGTCCCTCCTCGCCGATCACGAACAGGTCGGCGGCGGCGTGGTGCTCGGTGAGGTACTTCGTCGTGAGCGTCCCCGCGGTGAACACGCGGTCGGCGTCGACGTCGTACCCGGCGCGACCGAGCCGCTGTACGTACGCCGACGCCGGCTTCGTCGGGTTGTTCGAGACGAAAAGCGGGTCGATTCCCGCCCGTCGTAGCCGATCGAATCCCTCGGGTGCACCCGGGATCGGTTCGTCCCCGCGGACGACCGTGCCGTCCACGTCGAGGACCGCGCCACGGAATTCCATGTCCCTTTTGAGTGCGGATCCGACCTGAGGGTTCCGGCTTCGGCGGTCGGTGGGTCCCACCGCCCGAGACGGCTCGATTTAAAAGTCGCCGAGCCCGGCTTGTTCGCTCGCCGCGAGCACGTCCGCACAGGTCGACCACGACCGCCGGGCACAGTCGGGCACGTCGCCGTGGTCTTCCACGTACGCCTCCAGAAACCGGCGCGTCGTGGGATCGCTCGGATAGCCGCTTCCGACCCCGTCGTAGGACGGGTACGTCGCGTCGATGGCGGCCATCCGGGCGTCCCGGGCGACCTTCGCGACGATGCTGGCGGCGGCGACCACGGGATCGTCGGCGTCCGCGCCGTGTCGGGCCGTCACGTTGACCGCCGCCTTCGGCCCCCCGACCACGTCGCGGTCGCCATCGGCTTCCAACATCGACACGAACCGCCGGAGCGTCTCCGTGGCGTCAGCTGTCCCCACGACATCCCCCTCGTCGGCATCGACCACGTGGTCGTGTAGCCGCCGGGCGAAGCGAGCCTCGCTCGTGTCCCCCGCGTCGGCGACGACGCGGTCACCGGGGTCCGCGACCGCCCGCACGGCGGCCGCCTGCGCGAGGACGGTGAGCGTGTTCATGTCGGTCTCCGGCGAGTCGATGGCGCTCGGTTCGACGGATGCGACGGCGACCCGGACGCTCGACCGATCGCGAAGCGCGGCGTCGATCGCCTCGCGTCTCGCGGGCGCGACGCGTTTCGAATCGTCCACGTCGTTCGGAAGCCCCTCCGGGTCCGCGCGAACGGCGGCAGCGATCATCGGCCCGAGCACCGGCCCCTTTCCGGCCTCGTCGACTCCGATATACACGTCTCCCGGGTGGGTGCCGTCGGATATATACGTTCAGGTGGTCGGTCGGCATCCGTCGGTATCGGATCCCCCCGTGCCCGTCCGAGGCTCCGTCGATCACCGCTGCCCGCCCGCGGACGCCGGACGCAACGCCCTTCAGTTCGGCCGGCGAACGCCGGGGTATGACCACACGCGAGTTCGGCGGGATCCGACTGGAGCGGGTACGCGAGCACGTCTGGGAGATCCCCCGCGAGGGGGGGATGAACGTGCCCGCACGCGTGCTTGCCAGCGAGGCGCTTTTGGAGGCGATCGCGGACGACAAGACGCTCCAACAGCTCAAAAACGCGACCCACCTCCCCGGTATCGTCGAGCCGGCCATCTGTATGCCGGACGGCCACCAGGGCTACGGCTTCCCGGTCGGCGGGGTCGGGGCGATAGACGCCGAGGTCGGCTGTCTCTCGCCCGGCGCGATCGGTTACGACATCAACTGCGGCGTCCGCATGGTCCGGACGAACCTGACCTACGACGACGTCCGGGGACGCGAGGACGAGCTGGTCGAGGCGCTCTTCGAGGCGGTTCCCTCCGGGCTCGGCGGCGGTGGCGTGATAACGGGCACGGCGGACGCGATGGAGGGCGCGCTCGAACGCGGCGTCGAGTGGGCCGTGGAAGCCGGCTACGGGATCGAATCCGACTGCACCAACTGCGAGGACGGCGGCCGCCGCCCGGACGCCCGCCCCGAGTTCGTCTCCCANAAGGCGAAAGACCGCGGGCGCAACCAGATGGGGTCGCTCGGATCGGGTAATCACTTCCTGGAGGTNCANCGCGTCACCGACGTCTTCCGCCCCGACGTCGCCGAGACGTACGGGCTCGCCGCGGACGGGATCGTCGTCCTGATCCACTGTGGCAGCCGGGGGCTCGGACATCAGACCTGTAACGACTACCTGCGGCGGATCGAGCAGGCCCACGGCGACCTGCTCGCGGAGCTTCCGGACAAGGAACTCGCGGCTGCGCCCGCGGGCTCGGCACTCGCCGAGGAGTACTACGGCGCGATGGGCGCGTGTATCAACTTCGCGTGGGTGAACCGACAGCTGATCACCCATCGCACCCGCGAGGTCTTCGGCGAGGTCTTCGACGCCGACCCGATCGACGACCTCGAGATGACGCTGCTCTATGACGTCGCCCACAACATCGGCAAAAAGGAGACCCACGAGGTCGGCGTCGGTCCCGACGGGCTCCCCGCCGTCGGCGACGCGGCCGTCGACCGGGCCGATCGTGAACTCTACGTCCACCGGAAGGGAGCGACGCGGGCGTTCCCGGCGGGCCACGAGGACGTCCCCGCCGCCTATCGCGAGGTCGGCCAGCCCGTTATCATTCCGGGCAGCATGGGGGCGGGCTCGTACGTGCTGCGCGGCGGCGCGGCGTCGATGGACGTCTCGTTCGGGTCGACCGCCCACGGTGCCGGCCGGCTGATGAGCCGGACGCAGGCGAAACGGGAGTTCCAGGGCGGGGAGGTCCGCAGGAACCTCAGGGACGGACAGGCGATATACGTCAAAGCGCAGTCCGGTGCGACTATCGCCGAGGAGGCACCCGGCGTCTACAAGGACGTCGACGAGGTCGTCCGCGTCAGCGACGACCTCGGTATCGGCGACAAGGTCGTCCGGACGTTCCCGGTCTGTAACATCAAGGGCTGAGCGGCCGGTCGGCCGGGTGATGTTTTATATCCGATACCGCNGCCACTCCTGCCCGTCATGTCCCGCACGACCGCCAGTTCGCCGGATACGACGGTCCCGACAGCCATCGAAACGCCCTCACGTCGCAGCGTTCTCGTCACGGGTGCGACCCTTCTCGGTCTCGGGGCCGCAGGGGTGGCGACGCTTGCCACCGNACCGANCCCCGCGGTCGCCNTCGAGGGCGACCCGGCGGCGTTNGAGGTCGGGGAGGNACCGACGGTCACGAGCAACGAGGGACGGATCTCCTCGGTGTACCTCTCCCCCGAGATCGCCGTCACGTGGACGGACTTCGGCGACGGCGTGGAGGCGATCGAGGTGACCCTCGCCGCCGGCAGCGACGAGGGTGTCGACGTCATTTATGAGGAGACCATCCATGCGGAACGGCCGGACGCGACGCCCGACGACCTCGATTCGGTCTCCCCGCTGGAGGACGCCTTCGGGGCTCCCGACGATCCGGCCACCCCTGAGCTCTCCGCGGCGTTCGACGCGGTCGACGGCGGCCTCGTCGTCGCCCTCGAACGCGCGGATATCACCGAACGGGGGGAGGCGGTCACGAGCGAGGCGCTGAGCGACACCGACCTCGCGAGCGGGGAGTCGTCGTCAACCGAGATCGACATCGTGCTTCGCGTGACCGTCCGGGGCGGCGAGGACGAAGCGAGCATCGTGGAAAACTCGACGGTCGAGGTCAGTGTGACCAATCCCGCGGGCGACGTCGCCGCCGGCGGGACGGTGGCGGTGGATGCGTCCTGATGGTGGACGCCTCCTAACCCGAGGCGCGCCCCGGCCACTCACTCGCGCTCAGGGGATCTCTCGCCCTTTACCACTCACTCGCTACCCAACCCGCTTCGAGCCTCCCGACCGAGGTGTTCCTCGACGGCAGGCGACCTTGTCCGCGGCGGTCGTCTCGGCGGTCCGTTTGTCGTCGACTTTGAGATATGTCGAGACGCGATCGCCGTCGACCGCCTTGTGTGCGGCACCCACCGCCGCGAGAAGGGTATCGATGTCGTCGGCCTCGATCACGGTTCCCATCGGGTTCGTCTCGTAGTCGACCTCGAAGTCGTCGAGGGCCGCCACCGCCTTGGCGACCTCGCCGGACATACTCCCCTCGATAACCGGTGCAACGCTCAACAGGGCCACGACGGTCATGTCGAGACCGAGAACCCGCGGGCGTAAAACCGTTGTCGGCGCGGCTACGTGACGGCTATGTCGCCGACGGCCACGGTCGACGTGACGCGGTTCACTCCCGATCGAAGACGTCCCGCAGGAACGAGAGCTGGTGGCCGATCGCCGGCTCGAAATCCGACCCGAACGCCGAAAAGTGGTCCATCGGCATCGAGACGAACGTCCCGCGGTCGAGTTGTTCGGCCGCCTCGGCGACCCGCTCGGCCGGTACGACTGGGTCGTCGGTCCCGGCGAGAAGCAGTGTCGGGACCGTCACCTCCTCGATCCGCTCGATCGGCCGGTGTCCGAGGAGGCCGAGAACCGACCTCGCGGGGGTCTCGTTCCGCCAGCGAGACTTCCGATCGACGAGGTCGAGATACCCGCGCTGTGTCCCGGGCTCCGTGAGGAGCGCGAACTCCTCGCTTCCGCCGACCACGGGGACCGATCGGCCGCGGCCGATCCGTCGCCCGAGTCGGTCACGGATCCCGATGAGAGCTCCACCGACCACGTACCGGCCTCCCCGCGAGCGGCACAATCGTCGGCCGTCGAGCAACGGTGCGACCCCGATGGCGGCGTCGACATCGTGTCGCTCGGCGGCGAGCGAAAGGGCGGTTCCGCCCGACAGCGACGTCCCCCAGAGTATCCGCCGGGACCCCAGCGCGTCGACGCGGGAGAGGCGATCCAGTGCGGCCGCCGCATCGGCACGCTGGCGCGTCGGGGAGACGGCTTGGTCGTCGCCGTCGGACGCCCCGAAGCCACGGTGGTCGAAACAGAACGCGGCGTAGCCGGCGTCGGCAAACCGTTCGGCGGCGGCCGGGTAGCCGAAGCTCCGCTCGGCGGCGAGCCCCGGTGCCATCACGATCGCGGGCGGATCGTCGGTTCCGGGCGGGAGATACAGCGTCCCGCGCGCCGTCTCGCCGTCGACGTCGTACGCGAGCGATCGGGTGGCGAACCGTTCACGCGGCGGCCGCTCCACCCGCCGTTGCGCGCGGTTCACCGGGTTCCGTCGGGTCACGCCTCGGATCCCTCCCCATCGACGTGGGTCAGCGTCTCCAACACCCGCGCCGAGAACTCCACCTCGCTCAACTCGCCGTCGATCAGTCCCTCGAACCACTCGGGCTCCGCAGCCCACTCGCCGAGTACGTCACCGGGCGCGCGGACGACCGTCGCTTCCACACGAACCGGGTCCCAGGCGTCCGCCTCCGCGCGATCGATGAGTGCGTTGAGCGCGCGACCCACCTCACGTCTGTGGACCTCCCCGCCCGGAAACGCGGTCATGTAGGTCAGCTGCAGCGGTTCGCCGCCATCGATAGACTCGACGCTGATCCCGTAGCTTCGGAGGGTCGGTTCGACGTCGGTCGCGGTCTCGTCGGCGGTCATACCGATCGGTCGTCGGGGTGGGATAAATCGATACCGGCGTGGCTACCCAAACTACAGCACGTGCCAAAAGCCGCGGGCGGGAGACCGCCTAACGGCAGCGAGGATCGGTTCTGTCAGAGGCACACGATCCCCCCGCGCGGCCAATTATCTCAATACGACGCATATAAATAAAGAATCGGTGAAGCGGATTTCACTCGGATATCCAACATGACCTGTGACTGGGGATGGTCGTCGCGTGGTATGGTCCGGCCAATCGGTGCCCTCACGGCCGTCTCTTGGCGACCGTCCCGGCCGGTCACGTGTGCCCCTCGCCCGTTCGTCGAACGCGTGCACCACGTGTGTCCAGGCGGGTCATCAACCTCCGGGATCATTTTACCCTCGGGGTCGCAGGTCACCGTATGGACCTCGTTCAGGCCCTTCACGCGACCGATGGGGCGGTCGCGGTCGTCGGCGCCGGCGGCAAGAAGACGACGTTGTACGCGCTCGCCGACCGACTCGATCGGGCGGTCGTCACCGCCACGGTCCGGATCCCGATCTTCGACCACGCCGTCGACGCCGTTCGGGTCACCTCCGACCCCGTCGCTGCCGTTCGGGAGGAACGCGCCGACGGATCCCTCGGCCTCATCCCGGAACGTGAGCGATCGGATCGCTATCGCGGCTACGACCCGGCGACCGTCGACGACCTGATAGCCGCTCACGACGGGCCGGTATGTATCAAGGCCGATGGGGCCCGTCTTCGGGAGTTCAAGGCCCCGAACGACCGCGAGCCGCAGATCCCCACGCGGACGGACGTGGTCGTGCCCATCGTCTCCGCGAGCGTCGTCGGCGAGCCGCTCGATGAGGGGCTCGTCCACCGGCCGGAGCGGGTGGTCGCGGTCGCGCGCGCCGCCGGGCTCGACGTCTCGATCGGGGATCCGATCACGGCCGAACTCGTCGGGACGGTGCTCGCCAGCCCCGACGGGGGGCTCCGCGGCGTCCCCGAAGGCGCGGTCGCCATCCCGCTCTGTAACAAGGTCGATGACGCCGAACGGGAGGGATCGGCGCGGGCGATCGCGGCGGCGTTCCGGCGTCGCCACGAGGAACGCGACGACGGCCGCACCGACGACCGACCGCACGTTTCGGTACCGCACGTCGTGCTCGGTCGGCTGATCGATGGGGTCGTCGTCGACGTGGTGCCGGTTGACGCCCCCGAGTAACCCGGACGGATCGGTCGAATCCGTGCGCTTCGCGGGCTCCGTCCCGAGTCGAACGGTTCAAGTATTCGCTGGCTGTCCGTTAGGATATGAAAGATCAGGGACGCTCCACGCGCAAGCGAACCGGCGGTCGATTGAAACACGCCTCGAACAAGAAGCGACACCAGCTCGGTCGCGAGCCAGCGGAGACGACCGTTGGCGAGCCGCGCATTCAGTACATCGACTCCCGCGGCAACGATAAGAAGGTCCGTGCGCTCTCGACGAACGTCGCACAGGTCGCCGACGGCGGCGAGGTCGTCGAGGCGACGATCGAGGACGTCGTCGAGAACCCCTCGAACGTCAACTACGTCCGGCGGAACATCATCACGAAGGGTGCCATCATCGAGACCTCCGAGGGTCGTGCCCGCGTCACCTCCCGTCCGGGACAGACCGGCGGCGTCAACGCCGTCCTCCTCGATTAGACGACGTCGTCCGCCCACGATCGCGTATCACCATTCTCACACGTCGAAGACGACGTAGGCGTACCACCCACCGTCGCGGCGTTCGAGGGTCATCTCCGAGTAGGTCACGGCCTTGATCTCCCTCGCATCCACGTCCGCGAGAGGGACGCCCCGGGCCGTCGCGGTCACCGCCCACCCGTGTTCGGTGTCCTCAACGGCCACCTCGTGGTCGACCGGTAGCACGAGCCGTACGTCCCGCTCGTAGATCAGTTCGTCGAGATACTCGAAGAGGGCGGCCTCCCGGCTTTCGGCGTCGACGGACAGCTTGAACCGCTCGCCGGTCCCCGGAACGGCCTCACAGCTCGCGGCCGTGAACCCCTCGGCGACGGCCGCAAAGACGGCGGGGAGCGTCGGCGCGGTCGCTTCGACGGCGACGTCCGCCGTGTGATCCCGCAACTGGTAGCTCACGGCGGTAGTTACGTCGGTACGGTCTTCGCGTTTTCCATCCGCATCCGACGGATGCAACGAGGGGTTTCCAGCGCCTCGGCATGGCGGTGGAGTTATATTCAGCGCGCGTGTTATCTCATCTCAGTGAGTATCAACGTGCGGAAACGGACGGATCCGCCCGGTCACGCGGACCACGTCACGGCCGCGTGGGAGCTAAAGGAGCGGATCCGACGGGAAGAGGGGGTCCTCCGACAGCGGCGTGGGTTCTTCACCGATGCGTATCGACGGTCGACCACCCACCTCCTCTTCGAGAACGGTGATCTCGTCGCCTTCGCGTCCGTCCGTCGGGACGGCTACGTCCTCTTTCTCGCGGTCGCACCCGAGTGCCGNGGCCGNGGGTACGCGGCAAGTCTCATCGCCGACGTCGCCGACGAACACCGGGCGGTGACGTGTCACGCACGGGTGTCGAACGAGCCCGCACTCGGCTTTTATGACCATCTCGGCTTCGAGGTCAAACGACGGATCGACTCATACTACGAGGACGGCGGCGACGCCTTCTATCTCGTGCTCGGCTCCGACGGCCTCCGTGAGCGCCTTTCGGCGTTCGTTCGGCGGTGAGCGGGCGTCCGCGCCTCCACAGCCGCGGTCGAGGAACACGAAGGGATCCGCCCACATTCCGTTACCGTCCAAACCGACAGCCATTAGCGCCCGCCGCGAGGAGTCGGGCGCATGACCGAGCCCAGCGCTGAGACGCTCGCAGACCGGGTTCGTGCCGGCGACCTCCGCCTCCACGAACTCGAAGAACACGCCGATGCCGACGTGGCCGCGACGGCCCGTCGGCTGCTCGTCGCCGAGGTGGCCGACGCCGACGTCGACGTCCTCGGCGAGTACGCCTTCGACGCCGCGGACGCCGACGCAAACATCGAGAACATGATCGGGGCGGTGCAGGTTCCGCTCGGCGTCGCCGGGCCCGTCGCGATCGACGGCGACGCGCTCTCCGGGGAGCGGTACCTCCCGCTCGCGACGACGGAGGGGGCGCTCGTCGCCTCGCTCAACCGTGGCTGTTCGGTGCTCAACGACGCCGGCGGGGCGACCGCCCGGGTGACGAAACGGGGGATGACCCGCGCTCCGGTGTTCCGCGTCGCCGACGTCGCGGGGGCGGCCACCCTTGTCGAGTGGGTCGAGGACAACATTTCGGAGCTCCGGGCGGCCGCCGAGGCGACGACGAGTCACGGTGAGCTGCTCGACGTGACACCCTACGTCGTCGGCAACAACGTCTACCTTCGGTTCCGCTACGACACGAAAGACGCGATGGGGATGAATATGGCTACCATCGCCACCGGCGAGGCCTGTGAACTGATCGAAGCCGAGACCGACGCCTCGCTCGTCGCGCTCTCGGGGAACCTCTGTTCGGACAAAAAGCCCGCCGCGGTCAACGCGGTCGAGGGCCGTGGCCGGTCGGTTTCGGCTGACGTCACGATCCCCCGCGAGATCGTCGAGGAACGTCTCCATACGACGCCGGAGGCGATCGCCGAGATCAACACGCGAAAGAACCTCGTCGGCTCCGCGAAGGCCGGCTCGCTCGGGTTCAACGCCCACGTCGCCAACGCGGTCGCCGCGATGTTCCTCGCGACCGGGCAGGACGAGGCGCAGGTCGTCGAGGGGGCGAACGCGATCACGACCGCGGAGACGACCCCCGAGGGCGACCTCTACTGTTCGGTTTCGCTCGCGAGCCTGGAGGTTGGGACCGTCGGCGGCGGCACGCGGCTGCCGACGCAGGCGGCCGGCCTGGAGATCCTCGGCGTTCGCGGCGGCGGCGACCCGGCCGGCGGCAACGCCGATGCGCTCGCGGAGGCGATCGCCGTCGGCGCGCTGGCGGGCGAGCTCTCGCTGTTGGCGGCACTCGGCTCCCGGCACCTCTCCTCGGCACACGCCGACCTCGGGCGCTAACGGGTCGAAACCGTCGTCAACCGTTTATACCGACGATCGACCGCAGTCGACCCGCCGGTTCGTGTGGTATATCACCCAGAGCGCGCCGGTGCCGGCGAGGGCGACGCCGACCCAGACGGCGGCCCCGTCGCCGGCGACCGCGGCGGTGGAGAGCCCGATGCCGGCGATCCCGTGCCCCAACGAGATCCCACCCCGCCCTCGGATCCCGTATGCGACGGTGAGGGGAAGCAGGGCGAGCCCACAGCATAAAACCAGAAGTCGAATCCCCTCGACCCCGGTGGGTTGCCGGACCACCGCGGCGCCGACGCTCGCGATGAACACCCCCGCAAGGATCATCGCGACGAGCCCCACGGCGAACGGTCCACCCGTGGTCGGCGACCGATACCTGCTGGCGTTGCTCATTGGTACCAATACACATCTGCGCATGGGCACAAAAATATCAGTCAGACGACCGTCCGATTCACGTCGGACATCGCCGCGGAGGGTTGGCGGCCCCCTCACCGGGCGTCGCGTCGATCGGCGATGGGGATACGGTCGGCAGCACGACGCGGTTAGCCGTTGCCGAGGGCTTCGCGTCCGAGTCGGGTGATCCGGTAGATGACCTCACCGCTCACCGGCTCGACGAGCCCCGAGGTGGACAGCGTCTCGATCCGCCGTTCGACGTAGCCGACGTGCAACCCGGTGTTGCCCGCGATGAGGGCCGGATAGTCGGCCGTCGAGCCGTCNAGATAGCGCAGGATCCGTCGATCGGAGNCGTTGAGCGCCACCGACTCGCTGTCGTCACTCGTCGGCCGGCTNCGGTCATCCCCGTCCCCCGACGGGTTCGAGGCATCCGTTCCGGGTGGGTCGGGCCCATCACCTCCGACGGCTTCGTCCGATGTCGACATACANNGTGTTAACGTAACACATGGTTAAGAACACATCGGCAATTCCGAGTGTTTGAGAACGGAGTCGTTTCANGTCCGTTGGTGANCCCGATCCATGGGTGATCGCGCGTCTAATCGTCCGCGCGAGCGGACCGCTGCCCCTCCACGTCGGGCGTGGCCGCGAGCATCGGTGTTCCGTCGGCACGGGGTCCCAAACGCGGTCCGTGGGGNCCCTCATCGGGGTCGATCCGTCGCTGGATGCGGTAGTCCGTCGAGCGCTCCATCGGGACCCGGCCGATGGCGGTGATCATCTCGACGTAGTCGTCGAATGACCGATACTCCCCGTACTCGCCGCCGGCCCGGCTGGTTATCTCCTCCGAAAGGATCGTCCCCATGAAGTCGTCCGCGCCGCAGTTGAGCAGTTTCAGTCCGTGTGCATCGCCGGATTTGACCCACGACGCCTGGATGTGATCGACGTTGTCGAGGAAGAGGCGGGCGACGGCGACGACCAGTTCGTCCTCGTCGTGTGAGGGGCCCCCATCGACGATCCCGCGTCGATAAAGCGGCGTGTTCCGGTGAATAAACGAGAGCGGGACGAACTCGGTAATTCCGCCGGTACGGTCCTGGAGGTCGCGGATCACGCCCAAATGTTCGGCCCGATGGGCGACCGTCTCGACGTGCCCGTACATCATCGTCGAGGTGACATCGAGGCCGGCGGCGACCGCCCCCTCGATCGCGGCAACCCAGTCGTCCGTCCGGATCTTCCCCGGACAGATCACGTCCCGAACCTCGTCGACGAGGATCTCGGCGGCCGTCCCGGGTGCGGAATCGAGCCCGGCGGCGGCGAGTTCGCGATAGACCCGTTCGTAGCTCCAGTCGGTTCCACGCCGGGCGTGATAGGCCTCTTCCGGCGTCATCGAGTGGAGATGGACGCCGCCGACGGACATCGCGCGCATCTGTTCGAGATAGGTCCCCGGATCGGTCACGTAGCGCTCGGGCGGCTTGTAGTTCACCTCGCGTGCGGGATCCTCGTGGGCGGCGAGGATCTCGTGGTGTTCGGCGTTCAACGCGAAGGCGGGATGGAGTCCGGAGACCGAACAGACCTCGTAGATGCCGAACTCGAGCGCTTCCTCGACGATCGCCCGCGACTCGGCGGGCGTTTTCGTGAACCCCGGATGGTCGACGTCGGCGTCGACCTCGAAGGCGTGTGCGCTGTCTTTGAAGTTACAGAAGAGACAGCCCGTGTTGCAGGCGGTCGTCACGTTGTTGTTGAGGTTGGCGACGAAGGTGACCCCCTCCCCCACGGTTTCGGCGCGGCGGCGGTCGGCGGCCTCCAAGACGGCCTCCTTTCGTTCGGGGTCGATCCCGTCGACGTCGGTGCCGGTCGCGAGCAGCTCCGTGGCGTCCGCGACGCTGAGCCGGTGGCCGTCACGCGCCTTCGCGAGCGCGTTCTCGAAGGACTGATCGGTGCCGGGCTCCTCGAAGCCGAACCCGTCCCGATCGGGATCACGCGCCGCGGTCATGATCCGTGATTCCCCGCCCTACGCTTAAAAGCAAGGCGGTCACGTCAGACGTGACCGGTGATCGGTCGATCCCCACCGTTTAGCCCCTCGCGTGCGGAGCTATCGACATGTATCTCTCACATCCGATTCGTCGGATCCGTGAGGATCCGGACCCGGACGCGACCGTCGCACTCGTGATCGAACTCGAAGGAGGCGACGATACACCGACCGCGGATGATGTCGACGCCGACGAGGACACACCGACTGCGGATGACGTCGCCGCCGACGGGGACACACCGAACGCGGGCGATCCGCTAACTGCCGTGTCCGCGACCGCAACCGCCGCCGGCGGCCGGGTCGTCCGCGATCTCGGGTTCGATTGCCACCTCGTCGTCGTTCCCGAGGCTGCAGTCGAGCGATTTTGCGAGCTCGATGGGATCGTCCGGATCGAGACCGACGCCACGGTCTCGCTGTCGCTCGATCCGCCCGAGGAGGGCGACAGGATGGACGCGCGAACGACGGAGGCAACCCTCAGGGAGCATCTGGACGGGGAGGTCGAGTGAGCCGGACACGAGGCACCGACACCGGGGGCCAGACGGATCTTACCCGTCCACGTGGGCACCCACGGGGGCCGACTCGGTGATCCAGGCGGTCGCCGGGTCGGTCCCGTTGAACGTCTCCACGTCGATACCCGCGACGTCGACGCTGCGTTCGAGATAGCGACGTTTCGGGGGCTCACCGACGAGCGCCCACCGGGTGACCTCGTGGGCCATGCCGAGTTGGACCGCCCGTCGGAGCGTCTCACGCCCCGCGTCCGAACACGCCCGGCTCGTGTGGACGACCATGACCACGCCGTCGATCTCCCGCTCGGTAAACGTCCCACGGAGCCGATCGACGAGGGCGGCTCCCGACGCCGGGCTGATCGCCGTCCCACGCGCGAACTCGACGACGAGAACGGCACGCTCCGCCCGAACCGACCATCCGTACTCGTCGTTCATACATCGACCTCGCCCAAGCAAGTGATAAGCCTTCTCACTATTTTATCAACTGTGAGAATATCTCCCGGAACGCTTGCGTGTCGGTGAATCTTGATCTCTCGCCGGTTGCAACTCCGTCCCGCCGATCACTCCAGGACGACGAGGACGTCGCCCATGTCAACGCTGTCGCCCTCGGCGACGTGGACGCCGGTTACGGTGCCACCGCGTTCGGTCACGATGTCGTTCTCCATCTTCATCGCCTCCAGCACGCAGACCACCCCGCCGGCGTCGACCTCGTCGCCCTCGGCGACCGACACCGAGAGGATGGTTCCCTGCATCTCCGCTTCGACGGCCTCGCCGCCCTCGGCGACGTCGACCCCGTCGTCACCGCCATCGTCGCCGTCGCCCGCGGAACCGGCGGACGGTCGCCGACGCGTGGGCCCCGACTGGCCGCCAGCCCCGGCCGCGGCGATCGGTGGGGCACCTCGCTCCTCGAGGTCGACCTCGAACCGCTTTCCGTTCACCTCGACGGTGAAGGTGCGTTCCGTGACCGGCTCGTCGTCCTCGTCGGCGTCGGTCTCGCTCCCCCACTTTGCCTGTGCGTCGGCGACCCGGTCGGCGTCGAGCTCCTCGTCGAGGTACTTCGTCGTGTGTAACCCGTCGACGAAGCGGTCGTCCGTACACATCAGCCGGTGGAAGGGGATGATCGTGACGACGCCCTCGAGGTCATACTCCGCGAGCGCGCGCTGTGACCGGGCGAGACACGCCTCGCGGTCCGGCCCCCACACGATCAGCTTCGCGATCATCGAGTCGTAGTCGGTGACGAGGTCGTCGCCCTGCCGGAGCGCGTCGTCGACGCGGACGCCGATGCCGCCCGGCGGGTCGTACGTGTTCAGCCGTCCGCCGGTCGCGGGACGGAAGCCCTCCGCGGCGTTCTCGGCGTTGATTCGGAACTCGATGGCGTGGCCGTCGAGGTCGACGTCCTCCTGGCTCACGGTGAGCCCCTCGCCGGCGGCGATTCGGAGCTGTTCTTTGACGATGTCGATCCCGGTCAGCCCCTCGGTGACGGTGTGTTCGACCTGGATCCGGGTGTTGACTTCGAGGAAGTAGAAGGGCGTCTCGGGGCCGAGCGGCTCCGCCGGGTCGCGCTCAGGGTCCTCCTCGACGAGGAACTCGACGGTGCCCGCGTTCCGATAGTCGGCGGCCGCAACGCCGCGGCGGGCCGCCTCGCCGATCCGCTCGCGCAGTTCGTCCGCGAGCGCCGGGGAGGGTCCCTCCTCTATCACCTTCTGGTGGCGTCGCTGCAGCGAACAGTCACGTTCGCCGAGGTGGACCACCTCCTCGTCGTCGGCGAGGATCTGCACCTCGACGTGGCGTGGGGTTTCGAGGTAGCGTTCGAGATAGACGGAGTCGTTCGAGAAGTACGCCTCGCCCTCCCGTTTCGCCGTGGCCAGTTTCTCTTCGGCCTCCTCGGCGGACTCGACGACTTTCATCCCGCGGCCACCGCCGCCCCCCTCGGCTTTGATCGCGACCGGATAGCCGTACTCCTCGCCGAAGGCGACGACCTCCTCGGGTTCGGTCACGGGCTCCGTTGTCCCCGGGACGATGGGAACGTCGGCGTCGGCCATCACGCGGCGGGCGTGGGTCTTCTCGCCGAGCCGCTCCATCGATTCGCTCGACGGGCCGACCCAGGTGATCCCCTCGGCGGCTTCGACCTGTGCGGCGAACTCCGCGTTCTCCGCGAGGAAGCCGTACCCCGGGTGGATCGCGTCCGCACCCGCCTTCCGTGCCGTCTCGATGATCGTCTCGCCGTCGAGGTAGGAGTCGGCCGCGCGGGCCGGGCCGACGTTGTACGCCTCGTCGGCGTATCGAACGTGGCCGCCGTGTTTGTCGGCCTCGCTGTAGACGGCGACGGTGTCGATTCCGAGCTCCTCGCAGGCGCGCATCACCCGCACCGCGATCTCGCCGCGGTTGGCGACAAGGACCTTCTCGAACATTCTTGATCGTCGTTCACACAAGAGCTACCTCATTCTGTCGGTCCGACCCGATAGGCGGGTTCCTGTTCGACCCGATAGGCGGGTTCCTGTTCGACCCGATAGGCGGGTTCCTATTCGACCCGATAGGCGGGCTCCGGTCCGACCCGACCGTCGGATACCGGATCGTTCCGCTCCGGTGGGGACGCTTCGTGAGTATTTAAGAGGAGACGGCGACCAGTTCCGTCCATGCTCTCGGCAGGCAACCCGTACGTCCTGCCCGCCGTGCTCGTCGCGGCGGCGGCGTATCTCGGATTGACGGTGCTGACCGACCTCTCGATCCTCGTCCGCCTCGGCGTGTTGGTCGGCGTGGGGATCGTG
>SL_4KL_010_BRINEDRAFT_10000719_pt1 | contig 17426 bp, 20 predicted proteins | sample SodLak_010_BRINE_2_FD_10664 | JGI IMG/M metagenome (IMG submission 10664)
AGCGTTATCTCCTATCACTACTGTGCTTGAACCAAAGTTGTTATCGTAAGTCGCTCCGGCTCCTATAAGAACAATGTTATCATTATCATCGCTTACAATTTCTGCTTCATTACCTACAACAATGTTGTTTCCTCCGGGTGACTCATCCTCTATAAAAGCGTTAGGGTGTACCGCTACAGAAGTGTTAGTAGCTGCCTGCCCTTCTAGTACATTTCCTGAGTCGTCAACATCAGCATCAACATCAGCGTCAACAACAACCTTATCCTCTTCTGAAGAAACATTCAAATCAGTTCCAAAATCAAGTATTTCTACACTTGCTACTTCTTCACCGCTGTCTTCAACATCAACAAGCCTCACACTTTCCTGAAGAGAAATATCAGCCGTATCATCTGACGATTGTACCGTGAAATCGTCTGAGTCAGTGAAATTCAACACTGTAACATCTGACGCTTCATCTTCATCCTCTACTTCTACATCTATGCCTGATATATAGTCTTGTTCGTGTACTTCGTTTCCGTGCGGGTCGAAACCTTCTTCACCGACAAGCTCGTTATAAGTGCCTGCTGTGAACCTGTTATCTACAGTGTCACCTGTCTCGAAACTTTGAGCCTCGGTATCTTCTGTTCCACGGGTTACTTCTTCTAAAATATCTTCTTCTCTGTTTACACCACCTACTTCTATTATTTCTAGGTTGTTTTCGTCAGAAATTGTCAGTCTTACAGGTGTGTCAGGTATGTCGCTTGCATCAGTTATTTCTATAGTGTTATCTGTGTCTGAAATATCTTCTGCAAGCGTTGTTTCTACGTTGTTCCCTACGTGCAGTCTTGTCTTTTCGCCCATCTTTTTAAAGTCGCCTCTATAGTTACAGCTTTAAACAGTAATTTTAAAAAAGAAACGGGTTTTTTAGTTATAACCCTTTACCATTTACTGTTCCGGTACTTCTACTTCGTGGTCTACTTCAAGCCTGTCATCGTCACTGGAAATTGTCGCAGATTCATCAAAATCCTCTACATCAGTTACTTCTGCACCGTCAACGTCTTCGTTGAAAAGCACGCTTGACTCTACGGTTACAGGCGTGTTAATGTCTTCATCATCTCCTTCCACAACTGCGTTCAAGTTCAATACTTGGTCGCCTTCGTTGTGCGTCCATTCTACACGTTCGTCTGACACTCCGATTCTTGTTACAGGGTATCCATCGTCATCTCTTAACTCTATATAATCCCAGCTGTTTGCTTCTCTTCCGTCAATGAATTCACGGATGCTTTCGTAGCCGTCTTCTATTATTTCCGCCATTGTATTTTTATGTCACCTTACAATACTGAATAAGTTCGATACCTTTTTAAAGATTTTCCTATACCATTTCTCCTCTTCAATCTCAATCGTAGTTCTAACACTACGATACATATACTTACCATCATCTTCGCCGTTTCCACTCATATCTTACACCTAGACCCCTACCTAGTTCTGTCGTTTAGACTGGAAAACCAAGACTAATTCGCCGTCAGTCGGTTCAGCATTAAAATCTGCCTGAACACCGACATATCCGTGCCTCTGATCACCTTGAACAACACGTCTTCCCTCTGTATCAAGTTTCTTTGTCTCTGTATCAACTACAAAGTCTTCCAAACCAGAATCTAGTTCGTGAGAACCAACAGCTTCTATACTTGAGAGGTTTTCGTTAGTATCGTTTTTAACGTGGATATACCAATCTTTCGCATGACCCTTTCTACCGTCTTTATCAATGTTGAAAGAATCTTGTTCAACGCTTTCAGCATCTAAAGGTAGGATTTGTTCTCCGCTTTCAAGGTCTTCTGCAGGTATCCTTATTCGTGACATAATATATAAAAAGAAGAAGGGGAAACTTTAAAAAACTACTTTTTCTCTACGTCATCCGTAACTGTCTTCCGTCCTTCACGATGCTTCTTATCCCTGACCTCACCGTTTTCAAATTCCAGTTCCTTAGCCATTATTCATCACTGTCTTCTTCGGCCTTGACATGTCTACCTTCCAACTCTTCCCGTAACTCTTCCGTAGAAAGTCTTCCGTCAACATCGTCAAACTGTGACGCATATTCTACAAGTTGTTCGTACTCTGTCTCTTCCAGTACTTCTTCTGTCAGGACGTATGCTTCATTTGCTTCATCTTCATCTTCTACTTCTGTTTTTCTTGGGCTTTCACCGACTTCTTCATGTTCTGTTTCGTCTCTGTAGTATTCAGAGAATTCTTCTGGTACTTCGAACACTCCGTCTTCGGTTACTTTGCTTCTTCGTCCGTCAGGCAGTGTTACTCTTGAAGGGTTTGTAGTTGTGTCATCTCCGTAAGATGCGTGTTTAAATTCTGTCATAGCTATAATACATTTATATAGCACAAACTTTTTTATACAAATCCCTGAAANATTGTAAAGAAACATTCAATCTTTACANACACTTTGTAACTAAAACCAAATAAAAACACAGTTATTTGATGAAAAACAGTTTTTAATCAAATAAAGAAAAAGAAAATATGGAGGTTACGTAGAAAATATTTATTCTACGCTGTAATCTTGAAGGTACTTTCCGAATTCTCCGTCTGCACGGTCAATCATTGTACCGAACTCGAACATTGCTGCTTGGTCAGCAAGACCGACTTTTGCAAGCGGTAATGTTGTAAGCGGTACAAGACTTCTGAATCTTGCAGCAAGTGTGTTAATCAGGAATACGTCTCCTTCACTTCCAACAGTCCATTCATCGTCTCCTTCTTCGAATGTGTGTTCTCTAATGTTGTGTGTTGGAGTGATTGGAATACCTGAAACGGAAAGGTTCTCTACTCCAAAGTTTAGGGAGTTGTCGTTAGTTGTGTGTCTTCTTGCACCTTCATCAAGTTCATTCTCCATGTTGTCGTGCATTGTGTAGCTGCACATAACGTGGAGGTCTTGTCTGTTAACGTTCTTCTCTGTCTGTTCAAGTTCTCTAACTTCACGTTTTACGTCCTTGATGACATCACCAGTGTAGTCAGACTTGTCTTCTGACATTCCTGCTTCATCGTAAATGGTTGCAAGTCCTTCGTAACCTTCTNCGTCTCCTGCACCACCGTCATTTACTTCTTGGGAAGGGTCNCCGTAAAGCATGTTGACTTCTTTTGACTGTGCGTGCTGTGCAACTCTTTGTCCAAGAGTTGTTTCTTCAAGGTCGAAGTAATGTTCTCCTGCAGCCTGTGAAAAGTCTGAAATCCTTACAACATCTGTCCAGATTTTCATCTCTTTCTCCCCTCTTTCCATGTTGATTCCTCTGTTTTCGTCTGTCAGGTCGAATGACTCTGCTTCTGAAAGGAATCCGATTGGGTCGTCTCTTTCGTTAATGTAGTTGTAGACTGCTTTATATCCTTCTTGTCCTTCTTCTGGAACAACGTTCAGGATTGGTGCGTTTTCCTTAAGCAGTGCTAAAATGTCAGGGTCGAATACAAGCGGTACGTGGTCTTCCACTCTTGCTCTATCCATTGTACCTGATTTTTCTTCTGCTTCGGCTTGCACTTTGTCAATTTTCTTCTTTGCGAAACCTTTGAATTCTTCGATTTCTTTTCTTCCGTCTTTTGTTCCTGCATCGAATCTTTTCTGTACAGGTGAAGTTACTTTGATTTCGTCTTCATTCTTGACGGCTTCGAATCCGTGGTTCTCCCAAATTTTTTCGTAGATTTTGTCTGAACCTTCTGTTAGTCCGAGGACACGTTTTGCTATTGCCATTGTTTTATATCACCTAATAGTATCGTAAGTTTTAAAAAGGGATTGGTTGTAAGTGCTACCTTTCAGTAGTCACCGTCTAAAACCTGCACCCAAGTTTCTGTACTGTTCTTCCAGTTCTGTCTCTGATTTTTCATCTTCATCTTCACTGTCTCCATCCTTCTCTGCTGTCTGCATCCTTTTCCCTTTCGGGTCAGCAACATCTTTGTCACCATCTTCATCTTCGTCTTCATCTTCATCTTCATATTCTTCGTCTTCGTCTTCTTCGTCTTCATCTGAATCTTCTTTAGATGCAATCTCTGAAAGAGCTTCCTTAAACTCTTCAACAGAATACTTTTCAACAGACTTACCATCTCCATCTTCTTCATCTTGTGAGTCGTCTACATCTTCTTCTGCATCATCTTCGTCACTTGAATTCTGTTCAACATCTTCTTCTGAACCTTCGTCTTCCACATCTTCTACATCTGTGTCTTCTTCGCCTTCTTCCTTAACCTGTTCAAGGTCGCTTTTGACTTCATCCAGTTCTTCTTCAAGCTCTTTAACAGATTCTTCAACTGCTTCTGAAACAGTTTCCTTAACGTCTTCTAAACTGAAAGAATCTTCTCTTGATTTTGAATCTTCTGGTTCATTATCTGAACCGTCTTTTGCGTCTTTGTTTGCCATAGTTTTAGATTCACCGTTAGTATCTTTTGTCTTCATAACATCCTTGACAGTATCCTTGAAAGTCTTTACAAGGGTATCATAGTCAAGGTCTTTGTTCTGCTTTGCCTTATCCAGTGACTTAGCTATGTCTACTGCGTGAGCCATTGCATCACTGTTTGCAGGGATTCCTACAGCACTTGTTTCCAGTAAGTCCATGTCGTTGATTTCGTAACCTACTAGTTGTCCGTCACTGTGGATTTCTTCTTTTTCTGTTGCTCTGAATCCTATACTGTAACCTATAGGCATTTCTTGACTGTGGTATTCAAGTAGTTTGTCTGCTCTTTCGTCTCCTTCAAGAAGTTCTGCTGTTGCGTAAACTACTCCGTCACGTATTTCTGCGTCAGTCCATTTTCCGATTATGTCGAATGTTCTGTATTCCTGCCATCCTGTTTCTGTGCTTAGTCCGTGGTCTAGGAATAGTGGTCTGTTCTGGTTTTCAATGTTTCTTACTATTGAGTTGAGGCCTTCTTCTGTTATCCTGTCGTTTTCACGGTCTACGTCTTGTGAACTTATTGGTACTGTGATTCGTCTTTGTTCTTCGTCTACCGTGATTTCTTTGGTTTCTGGTAGCACTCTTTTTACCTGTACGTTTGGGTCTTCTTTGTGAAGGTGCTGTGATTCAGAGTCAGTCATAACAATTATAAAGAATGGAAAGTTTTAAAAACATAATGCGTTGAAGTGTCGAGGTACTGAAAGTAATTATGGTTATTGGAGTTGTACTATCTGTGTTCTATTAGTGTTGTGTGTGTTTGTTTTGTTTTTGTTTTTTGTTGTGTTTTGTTTTTATCTTGGTGTTCCACTTTTTACTTTTTTATTGTTATTGTAAGGTAATAAATATAGATTCTTTATAAAGGGTCACTCACACACAACAAGTTTTTGGTAGAAACCGNAGGTCGTTTTACTTGGTTTACTTGAAACTATATATACCTTGTTACTTCGAGGTAGTAAANTGTTCATTTTTTTGAACATTTGTTCAACCATTTGAACATTTCTTTAACCAACCTCGACCTTCCATAAACTATTAAAAGGTGTAATACAAATTACATTATACAAGGTGAACACGAAATGAACACACAAAACACACAACAAGACCAACAAGACAACCCAACCCAATGCATAACAACATGCCCAAAAAACCACGAAGGACTATTCCCCTGCGAAGACTACTAAAAATGACACCACCACCACAAGACCCCGACTGGAAAGTAGCAGAAAAAGACCCAGTAGACAACACAATATACTACAAACACCCTGACACCAAAGGCCTCTACTTCATAGGNACAAACGGAATGGTGAAAGCATAAATGGCACAGACACCGCTACACAACTTCAAACCAGAGAAAAAAGACAAAACCAACAAGAAAAAAAGAAGACAACTATGGACAGGAGGTGTAATAACCCATGAGTAACAAACTACCACCAAACTTCGACCCNGAAAAAGCAGGAACAAAACAAGAAAAAGACTACTGTAGACACTGCGACCAAGCACCCTGCAACTGCACAAGACTAGAAAACAAAATGGATGAAAGAAGAAGAAACCTATAAACCATCCACTTTTTCATTCCACTTATACACAGTAGGCTTAGAAACAACCTTCTTACCTAACTCCGAAACACTATTCTCCTCTACAAGCCGTTTCCAAGTCTCTTCAAAACAGTTTTCACCGCTTTCCCTGTGTTCAAGGAACACTTCATACTGCCTCTCACTAACCTCTAACTGTACATCCACTCCTTTGTACTGTCTTAACTGTGTAGCATCTCCTTCTGGAAGGTCAACAGTTACATGTCCATGCGCACAACGACAATTAAACGGTTGGTCACCACCCACCTCTTTAGTAGTACGTGGATAATCACTAGGTTGATGTGACAATCCAAGGTCTGGAACAACGAAACTATCGTGTTTCTCTACCGTTACACCGTTCATTTCACCGTGCCATTCACGTTCACGTCCATCACTAGTAGCAATCCACTCCTTCTCCTCCACAACATCAGTGCTTTCAGCAAGTGCCTGACTGCCGCTACGACTACTTGACAACAATTCAGTTCTTGCCACAGTCCTTGCATGATGGTCAGACATACCTTCCACTTTTCCACCATGTCATCCGCTACATCCCTAGGGTTAAGGCCTTCATCAAAACCACGGAAAATCTCTTGCTTCACCGAATCCTTAAAAGTATCTTCCACAGTAGTAGCATCGTTCAACAAGTTCTGCTGTAACTGCTGTGCTGCCGCAGTATCAGTAACATCAAAATCAAGTTCAATCTCGAAATCTTCACCGTCCGCAGCATCCTCTAACTCTTTCTTAATCTTCTGTTCATCGAACTCTGCGCTTTTCTGCAACGCATCCATACCAGAAGCAACCAGTAATTCACCTAAACGGTCTGCAAAACTTATACCGTCAATAATATCTTCAAGTCCACGGACAAACTTAGTCTGCATCTCCGACTTGTCAAACTGGTTTTGTTCAGGTAAGTCACCGAATTCATCTTCCAATTCATCACGTACTTCTAAGAAAATATTCCCTACTTCACTTGTCAACGCTTCCTCTTCACTTGCTAACGGAGGGAAATCATTGCTTCTTTCATTCCTAACCGCTTCTTTAGTACTCCTTAAAACAGTTTTAGGACTGTTAAACGCTTCTTCCCATGAAAGGATTATGTTACTGTTCGTTTGGACTTTTTTTTTACCTGTTTCTGCCTGTGTTCGGTCAGGGTTGTTGGACTGGAAAGCACCTAACGGGTCATCGGTTTCAGGCAGGTCATCTTCATCGAAGCCTTGCTGCTCTGCAAACCATTCAGGTTGGTCACGTGCAATAGCACGTATTGCTTCGTGCGGCAGGTCACCCCACGGCAGTTCATCCATACCCAGTTCTGCTCTTGCTTCGTTCAAAGTCACAAGATTACCTTCAAGTTTACGTTTCTGCGTCTCCACTTCTTCACGTTCCAGTTCAGGCTTGTCAATTACCCAGTTAAACTCTAATTCTCCGCCTACTCTTTGGTACTCTTCACGGAAAGGAATTAGTTCAGTGTTAAAACGTGCAGCAATACTATCCATCATAGGCAACAATGTCTTTCTCCAAACGGTGGAGGCCTGTGTCTCTGCTGTTGCACGGTTAATATCTGCAAGGTCTCCGATTTCATTCTGATTCAAACCAAACACCATAGCTACAAACTTGATGTACCATTCTTGGCTTTCTATAAACTGTAGTTCTTTCGGTGTCGGTGTAAAGCTCTGCCATTCAGCATTGCTGCCGCCTACAATAGGTAGTTTGTGCGGTTGGCCTTCGATTTCGTCTTCCCAGTAGTCACGGAAGTCTTCAATCTGTTTCTTATTACCGTCTATCCATAAAGCACCTTCCGCATACTGGTTCTCCGAAAACCATTTATTGTTGTGAAGGTCTGCGTTCAGTATTGTTTCTACTTGTCTTTTAACTTTCTGTACTTTACCGATTCCGTAAGGTGTACCGCTTCGAGGGCTTTGTTCGAACCAGATTATTTCGTGTTTACTGAAAGGTACTTCTTTCTGACTGGATGTGCTGTACTTGTATTTACTCATTGACAGTTCATCCGCTATCTCACTCATTGTACTGTCTCTATTGATTCCTTGTGTCCTTGTGCTTAACGGGAACTGGTAGTATGCAGGTGTAGGAGGGTCTGGTAATCTGTCGTGCGTATCAGGGTTTTTAACGAATGTTACGCCGTCACGCACATACATTTCCTGTACAAATCCTTCTTCGTCAGGTACAAGTTCTAGTACTCCTGCGTCTATTGCAAGTATGTCTTTAACTAATTGTTTTAGAAGGTGGTCGAATGTTTCTTGGTTCTTGTTGAAGTTTCCTTGAAGCCATTCTTCTAGTTCTTCTGCGGCTTGTTCGTGTTCTTCGCTTGGGTCTTCGACTGTTGGTTGTATTGTCCAGTCTGTAGTAGTAATGTTTGATAGTATTGTGTCGACCATGATGCTTACTGGTGCTGTATCCATCAACATTTTGGCACTTACTACGTCTTCGTGTCGTGGTACTCCATTCCCGTATGTTTGGTAAAGAAATTTTGGTCTTTTTCCACGTACACGGTTTCCTGACGTGCTTTCTACGCTTGCTTGTTTTCCGTCATTGTTTGTGTTGATGTTCAGTATTGTCATAGTTTACCCCTAATCAGTGGTTAACTTATAAAGCCTTACATTCAAAGAATGGATTGGAAAACTTTAAAAGACTACCGTAAAAAACAAACACTCTAACCTAAATCCGTTCCCAGTTTCTTCCCGATACGGTTCAACATCCAAGGCTCAAGATGCTCTGCAAAATCCTCAACAGGTAGCTTCTCCACATTCTCCAAACTATCAATAAAAATATGCATACTCTTCGGCTCACGCTTATTCTTGTCACGGAACTCACTGCGGAAATCACTGCTGTACATAGCCCTTACATCATCACCCGCATCAGGCATCCTCCACACATAAACCATGTCCTCACTATCCTTCAACTGGATAACCTCTTCAACAGGGTCTTCATACTCCGTAAACAAATCCTTCCAACCGTTGTCAGACAAGTATTGTGCAATTCTTTCATCCAGATTAGTGTGGTCGATTACAAACTTCACAGTTTTAAACGCAAGGTCTAACTTCATACGTAAAATAAACAAACAAGTTTTTAAAAACCTACCTGCCAGCAGACGTATAATACAAACCACCTTTACTATGGCTTTTAATAGCATAACGCAAGCTATCCATAGCGTGGTCGTTCTCTTTCACAGGTGTTTCATCCTTACCCTTCTTACGCTTATTCTTAGGATACTTATAACTGTAAAACTCATTAATCAAGTTCTCACAATCCCTGCTAATAAACAGTTCAATACCGTTACCTGTATCCTCCGACAACTTCTTCTTCACCGATTGAATACCTGCCTGTATATCATTCACCGCCTTTTCTGCAGGTAAGCCTTCCAACTGTATGGTTTCAATATCCTCTGGTTCACTAGGGTCATGGTACAAGTTGTAGACTTCAAGACCTGTACGTTCCTGCCATTCCAGCAACCATTCACAGGCATCGTCAACATTAGTCTCCGTCCTGTAAAATTCATCTAGGACATGGTATTCACCGTTCCCTGTAATCCCTATGACTAGGAACACACGTGGGTTTCTTATTCCTGCGTCCGCACCTACAATTACTTCGCTGTAACGCCTGTATTCAAGTTCTTCGTCACTGTTCTTTTCTTTGAAGTACTCTGCAGGTTTAACATGTTTTTCACGGTGGAACTCTTCGTAGACCAGTCCTTCTGCAGCAACCCATTTACCTTTAATCAAACGCTCTTTCATCATACCTGTATAAGAATTGTGCAACCTGTCTTTGTAGCTTTGGCTTAGGTGTGGGTTGTCGTCCAGTGTTGCATGTATAACGTTTACGTCTTCGTCACGGTCATCATCACCGTCTATCAAGCGTTGTTTTATCCAGTGTGTTGGTGCGTCAGGGTTGGTTGCACCGAATATCTGTTCCTTACCTTTCCCTAGTCGAAGTCTGGACTGTAAGAAGTCGAAGTCGTTCTCCGTTACCTCTGCCATTTCATCTATAAATATCCATCCGAACTCTGTACTTCCAATTTTCTGTGGGTAGTCATCTTCTGCGCCTTGGTCTAGTCCTACATACCATATTTCACTGGTTTCTCCGTTTTTGCTTTTGTGTACTATCCTGTCATCATTTTTGTTGTGTTCTACCAGCATACTTTCTGGTATCACTGGGTCTGTACCACCGCCTTCAAGCAAGGTTATCAGTGTAGAGCTTTTCAAGGATTTCTTTGTTTTACGTACTATCAGGCCACGGTTGTTAGGGTTTTTAAGGTTTTTCATAAATCCTTTGGCGCATCCTCCGAAGGATTTGCCTGCACCTACCGCACCTGAATACAGTACTATGTCAGAATTGTCTTTGACGAATTGGCGTTGTTTAGGGTTTGGAAACCTGAATTGGCGTTTCATATATAAAAGAATAAAGGAAAACTGATTTAAAACTGTCGTGACTCTACGGTTCAGAATCTTCTCTGGTTAGACTCCCACTCCTCCAACTTGCTAACAGCTTTTTTCTCCGAAGGATGAAGCTCAATATCTGCTTCACGTGGAGTGTAACAGCTACAACCTGACTCCGTAACCGTTGCATACTCTCCGTTCTCTAACTCGAAGACATGGCAACGCCTCATAGTATAGGCCTCACTGTAATCCACAGACTGTACTTGTCGCACAGGGTAAGAGCCTAAACGGTTAATCCACTGCTTCAAAGAGTACTTGAACCGTTCCTTAATCTCTTCCTTACTCACTGCTACCACCTTTTACAGCGTTTTTACTGATTTCAGCACGTAACAACTTAACGCATTTGTCCGCAACCTTAGACCTAAACCTTTTAAACTGGATGCTTTTACTGGTGCGTACAATCTCTTCCATCTCTTCTTCAAAAATGTCTTCAACTACACGCATAGGCAGTTCCTCCATCAAAGCCATCTCCAAATCCTTGTCTTCGTCCACTGTCAACTTCTTAATATGCTTACGCACACGTGCATCCGTAGCATAAATGTTCACAAAGCTCATGGTGTCATCGTCAGGCAGGCTTTCTTCACCGTGGTTACCACCGGACTGCCTGTGCTTCTCCTTAAACTCTTCCGTGACAATCTTTGCCTTAGTCTTAGTCTCCTCGTTTCTTATGATTACTCCTTCTGCTAATCCGTCACGGTACTTACTCCGTGGTACTATACTGTCAGGTTTGTCAGGATTCCAACCATCCTTGAAGTTTTCTACATGGATACGGTTATCAACAGGACAGGCTTCTACACCTAGATGTGCTGCAACAGCTTTAACCTCGGAGTAATCCATATACTCTTCTTCCGCTACCTTGTACACATCGAACAGTATCCACTGCGGTGCATCCTCCCAATCATACTCCAAATGGTGCTTAACCATATTTTCACCGAACAAGACAAGTTTCTGGTTCTCCTGCTCTTCAAGTTCTTTTAGTTTTTCATTATCTATATTTTCCCTGACATACTCTGCAACATCTACGAACTGGTTGTTACATTCTTCCGGCGGCAGTGGGTCGCCGTTTTCCGTGAACTTAACATTTCTACTACCGTAAATTAACTGGTTGTCTTCGTTTAGCTGTACTCGGAAGTTGTTACCGTCAAACTTCTCAACTATAACCAGTTCATCGTCACTGTTTTCCAGTACTTCTTCGGTTTTCGGATGCCCTAACCGTTTGATTTTGTCGTATTTTTTCACAGGTTATCCCTCTCTGCGATTCCCTTTGCTATCATTTCACGGTCAAGGAACACTTCAGAGCTTTCTTGACACAGTTTTTTTAAGTCTTTTTTTGTAACTCCGTACGCTGCAGCCATTATCTCTGTCGCTTCTTCATAACAATTCCTTTCTTCTCCTTCTTCTTCTTCTTTTTGTTCAATGTTTAACGGTTTTTCCTCAGCAACTTTTTGCATCTCTTGTACGAACTCTTCCAATCCTTCAGGGTTTTCAACTTGTTTTTTGTTGTTGATATCTTCAGCCACTTCTTGTATTATCCTGTCAAACTCTTCGCCTGAAAAAGCTATCCCTGTCCCCATTACTACTGGTTCTGACCAACTGTTCTCGCTATCGGTGAAATATTCTGTGAATTCTGTATCGTTGTTGTCTGACTGTTGTTGTTCTAGGTATACTTGCAGCAGTGCTGTGTAGTTCCGAAGGTCTGATAGGGTGTCTTCTATTCTTTCATCTTTTACGGAGCGTTCACGTTCGTTGTCTCCTAGCAGGTTCATTGCACGTTGCATTTTGTCGCTCATCCTGACAAGCATTCCTTGTTCTACGCTGCAAAGCCCTGCATCTTCAACCATTCTGAAGTTTTGGAATGGGTCTTCTCCGTCTGCGTAGTCGTTGTTTTTTTGTTTTATTGTTTTCCGGTCTTTTTGGTGTAGTTGTTGTAGTTTTTTGAGTAGTTGGTTGCGTTTCATTGTGGTGTTTTGTTTCACCTGTACATAAACATAGACATTACACTTTTATATAACCTTTGCAATGTAGTACAGACAATAAAACACAGCCTTCAAAAAACAACCCAGCAAAAACAAAAGAAAAGAAAAAAGAAAAGCTACAAAAACCGCAGACAACTTCACCACTACCGTGAAACGTCTCCTGTCATCTCTTCCGATTCCTGATTCACCTACTCGACACTAACAACCATAGCACCAATCAACTCATCAACCTCCACAACAACCTCCTCATCATCATCAAAATCAACAAGGAAATGCCCTGCAAGTTTCAACTCACCACTATCCAGTTTTTCCGCTACCCTACCGACACCTTCAGAGTCAATAACACCTTCAACCTCAATAACATCTTCTCCAATCCTAGCCTCACTGATAACACCGACTGAAACAGGTTGTTCCAAACCTGTAGGCATCATGACAGGACAGCCTTCAAACTCTAAACCTTCTAACTGTTCGTTACTTTCCAGTTCGTCAGGAACATCCATCACAGAGGTGAACTTTTCAGAGTCCGTATCCTCACTCATTTAACAGGTACACCCGTGTTGCTATCTCTATACTGTTTAAGTTTTTTTGCGGTTGTGAATCCATTCAGGAATGGATGGTCGTCTAAACTAGTCGTGTTTCCCATAAAAAAAGATATAGAAAAGTAAATGTTTTAAAACATACAAGTCATTTTTTCATCCTTCTATCTTAGCCAAAAGCCTCAAACAAGTAGAATCCACTACACTATCCTGTTTGTCATAAATCCAGTCGTGGTCTTCACCCGGAATACCTAAAAGATGCATCTTCTCGTGAACGCAAATCTCATACAGGTACTCCGCACTGTTAGGTGTCCGTAACCACATCTCATCTCCTCTTACAGCAGCGTATCCTTGAACCATAGGTTTCTCTTCAAAACGTTCATTCGTGGATTCGTTCTCTAAATGAATCTTGTAACCGTCTATCTCAAACGTCCCGGTCTCGTTAATCATTACTTCGGTTTCTCCGTAATCACTTGTTTCCTCTGTTATCTGGTAGTAACTGTAGGAGACACCTAGGATTATACCTGCCAGTAGTGGTATCAGCATTAACCCGGCTATTTCAATATGTCTTCTCATAAACACATATATAACACCGTATAGTTATAAAACCTTTCCGCCACTCTTCCACACGGTGAGTCTTGTTTTTTTTTGTGTCAGCCTATATAACCTAGTCCTCCGTCATCACTCTGGGCTTTCTCCTTCGCCTCTTGCATCTTTTCCTGCATCTGCTCTGCCTTCTTACGCTGTGCATCTTTCTGCTTCGCCTGACAAACATTGGCTAACCCCATCAGCTTCGAATGGGTTTGGAAGTTCATATCAATCTCTAAACCTTCCATCTCCGTAACATAAAGTTTGCCTGTGTCTTCATCCATAAACATTTCGAAGATTACGTTGACTATATTACCGTTTCTTTCGTAGAACCCTACCGCTCTTTCATTGTCTGCCGTCCTCCGCATGAACCCTTCATGGATTTGGAAGTAACGCCTAACTGCTTCAAAAGGTACAACAGTATGGTCATCCATTTTTTCTACGAAGTCTTTGCAGTGGTCGTACATGTATTCTGCATCTTCTTCAAGGTCAGAGATTTTAACAACTTCGAGTTCACGGGAGTCGTCAATATACTGGGTCATACAATAAAATAAACATACCAGTTTTTATATAACTAACTTTTTATTCCGTGTCTTCGCCTTTTTCCCCTTCTAAATTAATATGCTCATTACTTTCCAACCGTTCTTCAAAGTCGTCAATCCAGACACCAAGTTTGAAATCCATCCAAACAGTGTTGTCAAGCACGTCTTCCTCATGGATGCGTAACTGGGCTTGAACCTTCAAACTTCCTACAGGGTTGAACACTCCTCCAATATTCATACTTTTTATTCACCTCCGTCTTCTTCTTTTTCTTGTTCTTGGTAGCTTTCATCACCGAGGTCGAAACTGACTTCCACACCTTCATGCTCAAGTTTTTCAGGTTCTTTCTCTACAGCACCCGACTCCTGAACCCATTTCTTAAATGAGTCCATAACTTTTACAGCGTCCTTCACTTCACGTGGTTCTTCCGCATCCTCCGCAAGTTCTATTGCTTTGTCGGTCAGTGTTTCCATTGCGGTATTGATTTTGGATTGGACACGTTCCTGTTTCATGTCGTGGTCTACTATGTATTTCCTGATTTCGTCCATGTCACGGACTACTGCACTGTGACTGTTTTCGCTTAGTCCGTACTCCTTTGCAAGTTCCCGTGTGGGCGGTACGTTCCCTATGTATCCGTAGTTTTCTTTTATACGCCTGTAAATATCTGCACGTCTCTGCGCTGCTGTGTAATCTTTTTTGTCTATTTTGTTTGGTATTGGTATGTTGGCGTAGTCGTAGTTGTATCTTTCGTCAGGTGTTTCATGGTTACCGTTGGTCATGTTTTGTACATAGGTTGGTTAGTTTTAAAAGTGTTGCTACTTGGTAATGTATTTTTTTGTTCTATATTGGTTGAAAGTAATTACTGTTTTTAGACCTTGAATAATTCTTCTATATTGTTTTGTGTGTGTATTGTATTGTTATTTGTATTGTATTGTTTTTCTTTTTATCTTGGCTTTCCACTTTTTACTTTTAGTGTTTTAGGGTTTGTTAGAGGTTGAGTGTTTTTTGGTAACTGTTTTAGAGTTGGTTTGTTTTTGTTACTTGGTGGTAGTTATTTTTTGTCTGTAATAAAGAAGGTATAATAGAAATACCCCTTTATAAAGGAAGCGTCTTTTATAAAGGGACTCACACACACATCGACTTTCACCCACAAACCCAAGGTGCTTTTACTCCTTTTACTTCAAACTATATATACCTTGTTACTCCGAAGTAACAACACAAAACCCTTGACACCCCCTACACTTAAAAACGTCACCACCCAACAGTAACACAAAACCCTGAATATACCTTCTTTATGCCAGCACCATTCACCACCCAAACATAACAACAACTATGTAACTACCCGACAACAACAAAAAAAACACAGACAAACAAAACCCTCAAACCAACAACAAAAAGATATAAAAAGAAAAGGGTGAAGGGAAGAAAAAAAAGAAAAAACGTTACTACCTACATGTTACAAATTCATAACCTTCATGGAAGATTCATCAAACATCACATAGCCGTCATTACTTAAACTTTTGACGACCTCCACAACTTTGTCTTCTTCCACGTCAACATTTACTTTTTCCTGTAGGTCGAACACGCTTATTTCTGCGTCAATCCGTTTATCTTTCTTCCATTTGTCGACTGCTTTTTTTACTTCACGGACTTCACGTGTTTCCTCCGACATATCAATGTCTTGGGTAAGGGTTTCCTGCGTGTCTTCACTACTGTAATCAAGGGCGGCTTCTCTGAAAGGTTCAAACCGTGCCTGATTAGCAACCTTCCACATAAGTACGTTGCTACGTTCCACCACCCTTACTCCGTAGCGGTTCTCCAACAAGTCACTATACTTCACACGGTTATCCTGAACAGCATCCACAACATTACTCCAATCACTGTAATGACTACCACTATCTATACCAAGTGCCTCACTGTTATCATTCCAACACTGCTTCAACTGTGTCGCCGCAACATATTCACCTGCATCAACACTGTTCTCCGCAGCATACCGTGACACATTCTTCATAAACGCTTCCAAGTACCTAGGGTTCTGACCGTCCAAAACAGCTTTACTCCTTGACTTCACATTTTCACTGTTCGAAACATCAACCATGTTCTCCAAAGACTCACGGTTAATCTGCATAACTTCTTCCATAGCAGTATCAAGGTCTTCCCTAATAACTTCTGCAAGGTCGCTGCTATCTGTGTTAGGGTCGTTATAAACTTTGATTAGACTACCCATGTTTCTGTACACCGCCATCTTTAATGCTTGTCCACGTGCGTGCCTGTAACTTTCTAAATGGTTCTTCCAAAACTTAGACACTTTATCTGAAATTATTTCTTCTGAAAGATTCACGACTTCATCCTGATACTCTTCGGAGTACTCTGTCTCCATCCAGTCTTCGAACTCATAAAGCAGTTCGGTGTAAATCGGTGCTATCTCCTGTTTAACATATTCGAACAATGTTTCTATGCGTTCACCTTGCACCGCATCAATCTTCTGACCGCTTGCAGTATCCATTCCTTCATCGAACACTACAACACCGAAACGTGATGCCATTGCCTGAATGTTATCCCCCAGTTTTTCTATTGTCTGTTCGAACTTCTCCACTAAGTCGTTGGCACTTACTTCTTCACTGTCGTTCTTAGGGTTAGCCATGTAGGTTATGTCACCCCAGTAACGTGTTTCCAAGTTGTATCCTGCCTTTGTCTGCGTGGTCTTACCTTTCTCCATTATACCTAGTAATTTGTCGTTGAGTTGACGGCTTGAAGAACCATAGTTCACTTCGTCCAAGAACACTGGTTCTGCAGTGTTGTCTATCGTTCCTGTCTGTTTCCCGTCCTCTGCATTGACAAATCCTAGTAGTCCTGCAGGTGTTGCGTCATCCTTCAACAGTCCTACCATGTCTGCAGTGTACGTCTTACCGACCTTTGTGTTTGTCCATAACTGTGTATGCGGTTGGTAGCTCATTACCTGCGCAGGCTTCACCTGTGTCTTGTCAACCTTCACCATTTTAGGATACATAACGCTTGTAAGTTTACTGTCTTTATGGTATCCGTAGTCTAAGTAGTGTTCTACGATGTCCAGTAGCTTCTGGTTGCTTATCTCTTCCACTATAAGTTCTTTACTTTCCTTGGTTAGTCGGTCTGCTATCTCTAGGAACTTGTTATCCTCCATTTGTTGGCGTAGCCATTGCCTGTAACTTGGTGGGTCGTCCATTCCTTCTGTTTCATCTGCGTAAAGGTCGTTGAAGTACTGCAGGCTTCTGTACTCTTCTTTCATAAGGTCTGCCTGTTTTAACGGCAGTTTCTTGTCTCCAAGGGTTAGGTCTTTGTCTGGACTGGTTAACAGTTTGACTTCATTCTGCTCTTC
>SL_4KL_010_BRINEDRAFT_10000721_pt1 | contig 17413 bp, 32 predicted proteins | sample SodLak_010_BRINE_2_FD_10664 | JGI IMG/M metagenome (IMG submission 10664)
GATTATGGACAAATACATGAATTATATGTTCCCATTAATGTAGATTTCACAGATAATATTGTTATAGGTACGTTATATGATGAAAAAGGAAATTTTGTTGGTGATAAATTAGAAAAAATATATCAAGACCCATTATATAAAATAGAATATGAAGATTTATATGTAGATTCATTAAATATTACTAATCTCAAATTATATAAGAAATCAACGCTTTCTTTTGAAAAATCCGTTGAAAAATATACGACACAAATTACACACGACAATGATGTTGAAAAACCGTCAGACTTATTGGATGTTTATATAATTTGTTCTTGTATAACAATATTTCCTGCTATATTATATTTATTTACAAATTCTGTTAGATTAGCATTTAACACAATTTTTCTGCTAACAATTCCATTTTTCTTATATATAATTTGTGCATATGTAACTTTTATAAAACCTATTGAAGTACTATATGTATATTTACGTGCGTATATAGATAAAAATAAAAAAGAATTTATAGAAGTTGCATCGTTATAATATTTTTAATTAATACGAAAATATTTAGTATATAGTGTTTATTTAAATGGTAAAATTTAAATATTTTTAAAATTAATATATAATAATGAATATTGAAGATTTATTTAAAAAATATAAAAATGTAGATATTATTGATAAACAATATATTAAAGAAGGAATTGAAACGTCTGTTATTGTTAAAACAAATAAAAATAATAAATATGTTTTGAAAATACATGATACAGACATATATGATAGTCCTAAAGGATTTTTAGCTGGCGCAAGATTAATGGAAATAATAAATGAAAAATCATCAATACCTGTAGCAGATGTTAAATATTTAAATTATAATAATGGCAAACCATTTTATATAACAAATTTTGTTGAAGGATATCATTATTCTGTAGGTAATAATTATATATTTAGAAAAAAGTTAATTAAAAATTTAGGTAAATATTTAGCTTTTTTACATAATATCGAATGTAAAGAAACGTATGGTTGGTTATCATACGATAAAAATAAATTAGATGTTTTTTCTAAATATGAATTTTTTGATGAACTAATTTTTGAACAAATAAATAATTTTATTACTAATATTGAAAATCAAAATTTTAAATATGATTTTAAAAATTGTTTGGATAAAATATATAAAATTAAAAATTATTTTAAAAACAATATACAAATAAAAACTAATTATGCTTATTGTCATTTAGATTATAAATATGAAAATATTATTATAAAAAAGACATATAAACCTGTTCAAGCAATAATTGATTGGGATGCACCAATGATAGGTGACCCATTATATAATATAATGTCTGCAGAACGAAATTTAATTCATCGGTATCATAATGAATCATCAAAACAAAAATCAGATGAATTAATAAACATATTCAGAAAAGAATACAATAAATATTCAAAAAATAAAATTAATTTTAAAGAAAAAAATATTTTATTTTATAAATTTGTTATTTTATTAAGATGTATGAAAAGTTTTAAATTATGGTTCAAAAAACATTCATCAGATGAAAAAATAAAAAGTAAAAAGTACTATGAAAATAAATTAGACAACATTTATTCTATGATTCCATAAAAAAGCTATTTTTTTCATTTGCCCAGTCTATCGTAACAATATTATTTTTCTTTTGAATCATAATATGTTTTGATTTGATTGTAATATATTTATAACCATTAACATTACTTTCTGCATACAAATTTGAATTCATATTTCCTTTTAAATCTATTTCTTCTGCATAAAAATGATTTTGTTCATCAAAATTATCTTTACCATATAAATATTTTCCAGACTCCGTTTTATCGACAGTATATGGTAATATACTATATCTGCCTGTGGTTTGTTCTGTAATACGAACTTTTTGATATGGGCCTAAACTATTAACCATGTTAATAACTTAATATATATACATTAAATATTTTTTGTTTATATCTGTATGGGAAATTCTTTATTAATAATATATTTTAACCTATTAATTCTATAATTATAATATTTTTTATCACTATCATTCCACCAGTTAGGAACGTCATCATATTTTTCATGCCACATTCTCGTATATAATCTTTTTAAAATTCCTTGATATATTGTTGCTAAACATAAATCATCTAAATTGGTTCCATATCCTATTAAAAATTTGTATGCCATATAATCACTGGTTTCATAATAATTTAAATATGCTTCTATAACATCTGTCCCTGAAAATCCAAATGTTGTATCACCAAAATCAATAATATATACTTTTTCACCATCGTACATTAAATTAGATATATGAATATCTCCATGACATAATGTAGAATATTCTGGTAGAGTATCAATACAATTTTCTAATTCTAAACATATATCATGTACAAATTTTTTATAATATGAATTTTTACTTATATTTTTAAATGTATTTAAAACTGAATTTATATAGTTATATTTATTTTCAAATTGACCTTTAATTATAGATTTGCTAAAATCGGGTTCTCCATATATATCATATTCAACAGAATGAAATTTTTTAAGTTGAATACCTATATCTTCAGCTAAATTAATTTTTTCATTATGTGTTAAATTTCGAATTTTAGAGCCATGTATTCTTTCATATACAACAACATTTTCATTTTTAAGATACTCTATTATACGTGGTATATTTGCAGACGATTTATGAGCTAATTTTGTTATATTCATATCTTTTTTTATTTCACTTTTTCGACCCTGTTTAAATGCATATTTATCATATAAATATACATCACTTTGATTTCCACCATCAACTAATGTATAATTAATTTTGTTTGATTTTATATCATTCCAAATTTCTTTAACATTTTTATTCATATATAATAAAGTATATTATTGTTATTTATATTTATTACAATATTACAGCTTTTTTAAATTCTTCGGTTGTTATTTCTTTTTTATCCGTGTCTATGTTAGTATGATATTTTACTCTTTGAAGTAACACATTATTATCTGATTTTGTTGTTTTATTTTTATGTATTTCAACAAGATTATATTCTTTAGCACCAGCAATAACAACAACAAATTCACCCTCTTTACCAGTATTAATTGTACATTTTAATTTTGTTTTCTCAACAATATCTCCTTTATATATATCATCTTCTGTATGAATTTCAACTTTATCTAATTTTTGCGCATTATTAACAAAACTATTTGTTGTTCTGTATTCAGACATAATAATACATAAGTATTAATTATATAAATAAGTTATTTTAATATTTTTATGTATTATACGCGTCGAACCGCATCAATTCCGTATTTACCTTCCGATTTTTTTACTTCAAAATCATATTCTCTTTTTCTAATAATATGAAATCCATTTCGTTCAATAAATTTTTTTGCTTTATCTCCTCCACCAATACTAATTTGTACAACTTTTGCACCTTCTTTTCTTGCTAATCTAACGAGCGTTTCAAGAATAACAGACGCTCGGCCATATCCTTGGTGTTTATCATGAATCCAAAAATGATTAATATAAAATATTTCTCCATTATGTTCCCACCGATAATTAAAGTTGAAATCTCTATTGTCAAACATAGTTTGTCATATAATACGCTGTATAATAAATATTACTATTTGATTTTAAAATGTCGTTAATATTTATCTAATAATACACCAAAAGATAATATTCCACAAGAATTATTTTCAGGAATACATGCTGTACATACACCAATAGGTTCTCCATTAAGTCCCCTATATACATCAAAGTTCGATAGAATATAATTATATGCTTTCATATATTTACTAGAATATTTTTCTGGTAAATCTGAAATTGTACTATAATTGTCATTTACGCCGGGGTGAATATCACAACCATCCCCATCATTTGGTACAATATCTGAATATTTATTGTGATTTTTTAAAAACAAACTTAATCGATAATTATCATATCCATCATTTCCAAAAATAATTTCAACATCATTATCTTTAAACAAAGTTATATCTCCTTTCTCTGGTAATTCATCAGGTAATTTTAAACGCATATTTTAATATATGAAAAACATCTGTATTAGTGTTACGGTAAGAAAAATCAAAAGTATAAAATAGATGTATTCATAACATTATGTATGAATAATTTAGAACATTCCATTATACGTAGTCGGGAATTAAAAGAAAATAAAATTAAATTATCTGATGTAAATATTTTTACTGATATACTTGTAAAATCAGATATGTTAGTTCATATTAGAGATGGTGAAGAAAATATTGTAAACAATACGGAAATTAAACCTGAATTATTACTTGAAGGTTTAAAAAATGATAAAACAGATGATGTTGATTTAGCAAATAGCGAATTAGAATTAAAATATGCTGAAAATAAAAATATTATAAACAAAAATTACCGAGAGAATTATGATTATTTTAGAACAACGCCATATGTAGAAGTTGATGTAGATAATGACGAATTTTCAATTGCTCCAATTGAAATAAATGATGCATTAATAATTGAAACAGATAATATATTATTAGATGAACCGTTAGTTCTGAATAATGAAAACGTTTCAAATGTAGAAGAAACAAAACAAGAAATTGAATCTGCAGATGATATTTATGTTTACGCAGAAAATGAAAAACTTAAATTAGAACTACACAAAAATGAAACATATGGGTTTTCAGATGCATTTAAAGGAGAAGGTATAAATATTATTATATTTATTTTATTTACACTTTCATTTATACAAACATCTATTGCAATAACATTTTTACTTATGATTGGAATATTATCATTATATACAGATGAATTCATGAAAATATATAATGGTAAAACAATAAAAAATAGATACTTTGTTGATTATGGATTTGATAAAAGTTGTAAAATGAGTAATGTATTTGATACTAATAAAGAAAAAACCTATGAAGTAGATATATCAGAACAAGAATCAAATATTCTTATTAAATCTAACAAATTAGATGCTGAATGGAATATAGATAATAAAGGTATATTATCAGATAAATTTGTAACCTTATTTGAAAATATTGGTTTTGAAAATATAACTAATAACTCATTACAATTAAAAATTACGCCAGCATACAAAATATATAATAAAGAAAATTATCTAATTAGCGAATGTGGATTATGGTGTATTGATACAAAACAGTATATTACACAAAAAAATAAAACTTCACAAAAAATAATGCAACATAATTAACTATTTTTCTGATATCCTTTCGTCATCACAAGTGATTCTTCATCAACTAATTCATCATAAGTGAAAATAGGATTAACATCATCTAAATGAGTTATGATATGAATTGTATCAAAAATAAATCCTGTCGTATATATACAACTTTTAGATTTATTTTTAGGAGTTACAGATTTATATCGTGGTTTCATATTATGTGTAAATATATTTCTATCTGCCCATGAAAATGATTGTTCACAGTTCACACCATCAACTCTATTTGTATATAAAAAATCACAAGCATTACAAATTTTAACATTTTCACTGTTATTAATAATAGATATAATTTCTTTACAACGTTTTTCAAGTTCTTCGAAAGATGTTTTATCTAAAATGTGATTTTCTGTATATAAACCTATATTATCTTTTGTAATATCAATTGTAACATTACCATATTTCTCCTTATTTTCAGAACTTGTTTCTCTAATCTGAAAGCTCATATTTTTATATTCTTTCTTAATTTTTGTACTCATATATCATTAACGTGTGTATACGCGTATAAACTTTGTTATATCTAATTTATTAACATAATCTTAAATAATATTATAATAAATAATATATTCAAAAAATCTAAAATATGCAAATTAATCTTAGGAAGAATAACAAAATTTTTATTTTCAATAATTATTTGCGTTACCGTATGACACATATTATCTATTGAAATGAAAAATCGTTAAAATACAAATTATAATATTAAAAATTACTTAAAAACCAATCCATATCACCCTCTCACGGCAATTAATACTAACAAATACTTATTAAAAACACTTACGATTTAATATTATTATAAAATTATTTAATGTATAAGTAATTATCATTTAATATGGCCAAATTCGAATGCCCTAATTCTGGAATACAATTTATTATAACAACAAAAGATGGTGCAGTACACGGAACAAGTATACCCTATATTGAATCATGTCCATTTTGTGGTACAAATATGAAACATACGGATTGTATTGATAAACGCAGTACACACTTTAATTAAGTGAATTACCTCGACTTAAGGTTCGAGGCTTCCTGCTTCAGCGACAGAACTTAGCGAAATAGCTTCGCAAGAGGTTCCAGTCTCAACAGGCGTGTATTCGGCCAATCCCTGACCTATTTTCTCTAACCCTTTACGTAAAACATTACGTGCCGCATTAACATCCCTAACACTTTCGGGTCTATCAATTACGTTTATTAATAGTTCTTTATCACCAGCAATAATTTCATATTCACCTGTTTCTTCGGGTTCGAAAATTAGTCCATCTGTAGAGCATAAGTTATAATTATCTTTTTCGTCAAAATCTTCATCGAATGTTATATCAGTTTCAAAATAACTTTTCTCTTTTTCTTCTATTAGATAAGTTAAATCTAAAGTTTCATCAATGGATATTGTTTCATCATATTCGTTTGACATATCTTAATATATACATATATAAATATAAATGTTTATGGGAAAATATCATATTGTTTTGTTTAATATATTTTGATTAGTTTACATTATCGTAATTACTAATAGAATTGTTGTAATTAGTAAAATAGTAAACATAATAAAATATTTTTCATCTTTTTTTATCATATAATATAATTATAAATTAAATATCATTAATCTTTTGTATATAGTAATATTTATATTTATATAAGTATAAAAAATACATAATGGCACAACTGAAACGATTTAGTAATAAGGTCCAATTGTTGCGATATATATCTGAGAAAGAGGATGTTGATATTAATGAATTATGGGATTCATATGATAAACAATTAAATAAGGTATAAATATATTTAACCTGTTAGCATAAATTTATACATATATTATGGAACAAAAATTAAAAAATATATGGAACTTAGCAGTTAATAATCTTAATGAAGACACAAAAAGAATTAAAAGAGATTATGGTGTTGATATTAATGATAGACGTATTTATTTTGAAATTGTTTCAACGAATGAGATATTTTATTATTCTCAAGAATATCAAATACATGGATTAATTTGTGCAAAAGAACGTCCAGAAAATACAACAAAGAAAAATATAAAAGTTTTAAATACATTTAAAGAGTTTTTAGATGAAATAAAAATTATAGCTGAAAATGCATCTAATGTAAGGTGATTAAAGTACCATTAGAATAACACCGGTATTAAAATAGTTGTAATATATAAAAAAATATAGTGTATTAATTAATAGGTTTATATATGTTTGATAATTATCCATATGGTAGAGATTCAAATTCAAGTATTATTTCATATAAAGAAATAAGTAATAAACGAGATTTATTACATGTTTATGACGAGGATGATGATGAAGTATGTGTTAAAGAAACAGATGAGTACAAATTTATAATTAGATATGATGCTCCTAGAGAAAATGATAAAGGAAGAGGACATTTATCAATATGGGTTAATTCTGAATCAGATGAATATTATCGATGTTATTTATATACGGGTGATGATGGAACTATATATGATAAGTATATGAAATTATTTAACGATAAAAGTAGTATTTATTCTTTTGTTAACAAAGAAAAAATTAAAGAAACATTATAATTCAAACAGAGGCATTATGACATGTTTGAATTTTCTAGATATACAGTATGATTCTTCTTGTTCTTTTATATCAACCATACTTAGAGATTGTAGTTTCTTCGCTGCTGAATACTCTTGTCCTTTTCCAACGATAACTTCTTCGTTTTCTTCTAATTTTTCAATTAGTTTCCATTCAGAGATTCCAAACGAAGAGACAGATTCTCTAGATAATACTTGAACGTTACCATCTAATTCTTTTGAAATTACATGGGCTATTTCTGAACGATACGTTGTTCTTTCGAAATCTTTTTCTTTTGGTGTCATATTTATCACCGCCGCGTAGCTTAGATGGAGTCTTTAACAGACTATTTTATCATTGTATTTAGAAATTAATAAATATACCGATTTTGGTTTTAAAATATTATTCAATTTTTTCTTATCTCTTCTAACAAAATAATTGTTTTAATAATATTATATACTATCTGTATAATCGCAATTATTTTTTAGATTCCAACTAGAACAACATATAAAATTACCATAGGGTCCATTTTTGATTTGTAATGGACTTGAACATTCTGGACAACAAGATATATTATCTGGAAATTCATTAACGTATTTATTTATGCGTTTCAAAAGTCGAACATTCCAACCAGAAGTTCGTTTAATGTGTTTATATCTTTCATTATTTAATAGTAATATATTATTATATTTGTCAATAATATGAACTCGGATTGCGTCAGAACCTTTATTTCTAACTCTTTCAGACCGCGTATCAATAGAAGAATAAACTCTAATTTTACACATTCTACCGTTAATTCTTCCTACATTTGAATCATATATGTATTCTTTTTTATCTTTTTCTTGTTTTTCTTCAAAATATCTTTCAACATCATTAAACATGAAATCTCTAAAATGTCTAATGGTAAAATCATCAATTGCCATATATAATTAAAATATGTTTAATACTAAATAGTTATTGATATTTAAATTAATAATTGTATTCCAGAAAATAATAATATAATACCAATTAATATTGTAAAATACTTTTGATTTACTTTATTAAATAAATTATTTCCTACATAATTACCAATTATTACGCCGATACAAGGAAGAATATATAACCATACTTCCATTGTATTAATCATTCCTAATATTCCATAAGTTGAAAAACGAGCTATAGCAGATACAAGGAAAATTGGTACGATAATAGCTCTAAAAATATCTTTTTTTAATTTTGAACCAAGATATACAATTAAAGGTGGACCTCCCATACCAGTAAACCCACCACAAAAGCCCGAAAATACACCGACAGATTTATCTTTATAATTTATTTGTGTATTTGTTCCACTTGGTGTATTTTTAGATAATATAAACCATATTGCAATAATTATTATTGAAAATCCTAAAATATATTCAAATATATCTGGTGATATAAAATATAATGATGTAGCACCTATTACGGCTCCAATAATCATTGATAGTCCCATGGGAATCCAATACGCTTTATTTTTGAAAAAATGAGGATTCAAATAAGATAAATAACTCCCTCCAACTATGTCAAGAAGTGCAGCAATAATTATTACTTCAATAGGATTATGAATTAAAGAACCAATTGATACAAATATAATTGCTGGTCCAAATCCGGTTAATCCCTTAATAATATGAGCAAGAAAAGCAATCAATGTTAATAAAATATATATTTCCATTATTGTATAATTTATTTAATATTATTTTAATCTTTATCTAATTTTTGTTCTAATTAAAATATATTATAAAAATACATTTGATTTACATTTAAGAAATCGAAATACTTAAAATATTATGAATATATACAAAGAATATGGTAATCAATAAAACAGGAATAACGGATATATCTACATTTGATTCTACCTTACCAAATGATGTTGTTCAAAAATTAAATGTGTCTAAAAATTATGAAAAACCAAATAAAAACATTACTTTTATTGAAAAATTACTTGAACGTGATGTAATAAGTGATACAGAACATAAAAAAGTTGCATTAATGCTTGAAATAAACGGTGATATAGAAGATAATCCACATTCATTTATTGATTATTCTGTTCCTTTAGCAACAGCTAGTTATACGTATGACCCGGTAAATAAAGTTTGTTATGTAGGAATGGTGAGTGTTCAAGATGAATTAAGAAAACGTGGTATTGGAACACAAATGAAAAAACATTTAAATAATTATATGAGTCAAGAAAACCGTAATGTTATTGCATATACATGGCTTTCAACAGAAGAAGGTAAAAAATTAGCTAAAAAAACACAATTTTCACCAGATAATGATAAATTTTATGATATAAATCAAATATGGTCTCGTAAATTTTAAATTAAATAATTTATGTGCTATTTTATTTAATTATATTTTTTTATAATTAATATTTAATGATATAGGTATAGATTTATAAATATTGGTGTATATATAAAGATATGGATAAACAGATTAAATCTGTAATTGATACAATTAAAAATTCAAATGAACAATTAAATTTGTATGATGAGTTAGCTCCAATATATGAATATTTATATGCAGATGGATATAATTTTGAAAAACAAGCATCAATAGTATCTGATTATACTACAAAAAATAATCCAACTGTTATAGACCTTGGATGTGGTACGGGGGATTTAATAAATATATTGTCTAAAAATAAAGGATATTATATTGGTATTGATTTAAGTGAAAAACTTTTAAAAAATGCTCGGTCTAAAAATTCAAGAGAAAATACAGAATATATAAATATGGATTACAATAATTTAGATTCTATTGATAAGTCTGTAGATACGTATTGTTCTTTTGGTTCATTAACTTCACATACCAAACCAAAAGAAATGAAATCTATTATGAATAAAATTTATAACACACTTTCTGAAAATGGAAATTTAATTATAGATTATCATTCACCCATATCTGAAGATGGTGAATGGAAAGATAGTGATGGTGATGTTGTTCAATGGGAAAAAGATTCAGAGAAATATATCATAAAATCAACAATTATTACGGTTAATAGAGGGAATGAATCACATTATACAGTTGCATATGAAATAACTAATAAAGAAACAAAAAATTCTTATACTTGTTCACAAAAAATACCTATTCAATTTTATACTAAAAAAGAACTTAAAAATAAATTAGAAAATATAGGTTTTAAAACAATTACTCATTTAAAAGATGCACCTGACCGTTCAGGAGTTCTAATAGCAACAAAATAATTTAGAATATAAAAATTTAATTTTAATGACAATATTTATTTAAACAATGTTTCGTAATACTATATCATGGATACAAAACCATTAGAATTAAATTCTGTCAATGATATAGTTGAATATATACCACAAGAAGATTTTAAAAATCGTTCTCGCTTAGATAAAGAAAAAATTCGTAATGGTTCTCTTTGTAACTGTGAGAAAGGAAATTTTACTAAATCAAAAGATACGTACTTGTACGAAGGCGAGAAAAAAGGAATTGCTATTTGTAATGATTGTAATGGATATTATGGAATATTTATTCCAAATTGGAGGTAAAAATGTAATTATGGTTTATATTTTGAATCCCATGATTCTGGTTTTTTAAAATCACCATTAAAAGTTATCATTGGTTTTATATTTGGTCTTTCTCTTTTATCTTTCATAGTTATATTTTATTTTCATAATACATAAATTTAATTGTATAAATAATTATTTAACGTATGTCATATAACTTGATTATATGGCTTGGACTTTTGATACAAGTATAAATGGTTTAAATGAAAGAAATAAAACAATGGGCGGTAAACATCAAGATTGGCCAGAAGTAGGAAAATTGCCAGATAGTTTATACAACCAAATTGATTGTGGACATATAACATTAGAAGATTTAGATATTGGCGATAAAATTTATGCTTATACAGGAAATGTACCACCAGTAAGTACAGGTAAACATCCAACAAAATGTTATGTATATGATTTACCACCATACCATGAAAAAAACTTTGGGAAACCCAGAATTATTAATGATGGAAGATTTGCTGCATGGAAAGGTCAAGGTGCATATGGAAGCCCCATAACAGTTCCAACAAGACCGGATTTTGTCGTTAAAATTATTGAAAAGAATGCGGGAGAATCAATTGAATATTTTAATCCTCCTAAATAAATTTTGGGCTTTTTCCAATTTGTGATTTATTCCATACATACATAGTAGTAGGAGCATGTTTTGATATTCCACTTCTTGTTCGCGTTGTTCCACTTGATTTTCTAAGATATGTTTTATATCCGTTTCTTTCATATTCTTTTTGTAATTGTTCCCATTTTTCAGAATTCCAACTTGTACCTCTGGAACAACTAATTGTTAAATAAGGCGTATGTTTATCAGAAACAACGTGATTTCCATCATGGTCATGACCTTTAGAATAGCTATATCTACACGGCATAATAACTTCTCCAAATAATTCTTTTTGTAAAGGTACATCAAGCCATTCTGGTGTTTTAGGTTTTGACATAATACATATTTCTTAGGTTAACATTATATATCTTATGATATAGATAGTATTAACATTTATAACCACTTAATAATTATATTAATATATGCCTTCTCCATCTTCATGGGATAACGGTGTTTCAGAAATACCAAATATTTCAAAACGTGATGTTGTAAAAATAACAAGATATGTTAATCATAAACCAGATACGCAAATAAAAGAAGTAGAATCGGTTGAGTTATCGGATGACTATTGGGCACGCAAAGTACATTTTCTGGATGGTTCAATGCTTCGAAAAAGAGATGCAAATAATGCTAAATGGCAATGGTATACGATATATCAAATCCCTTATCCACTTAGAAAAATTGAGCTTGTAGAAAATAATTAAAATATTATTATGAAAATAATATATCATATACGTTATAATTAATTAAAATAATACTTGATTATTTAAATTTTTTATTTATTTTAAATTTGAAATTAACAATTTACATGAAGCAAAATATAAAAATTTAAAAGATGTTTAAAATTAATCCTCGTAAATTATATTTATATGATAGATACACCAGAAAAATAATAAAAACATAGATAAAAGTAATAATAGTAATGATTCAAAAATATATACAGCAATTAACAATAAACCAATACAAATAATACACCCAACAAATATTGAATTATATTTTCTAGCATATCTAATTCTAATAAGTATACATAAATAAGTGTTATTATTTAATATTAGTTATAATAAATAAGTGTTATTATTTAATATTAGTTATAATAAATATATCATATACAATTTTATAAATCTATTAAATTTTATATTTAATTAAAAAGTAATTTCCAAAATTATATAGTATATTAATTAGATATTTAAAATATGAATTTAATAAATAATTCAAATAAAGAATTATCAAGAGACCTTGCAAATCTTATTAAAAAAGTAGAATCAAATCAAAATATACAATTAGCTGATGAAGCTATTGTAGAAGAAATCAATGAACAAGGATTAGCAAAAATAATTGTAGATTATAATGGTTCAATTGAACTTACAGATATTCCTACAAATCCTGTAGGTTTACCAAGATTGTATGGTTCTAGTCTTGGTGAAGTAGCTCTTATATCTTTTTCAGATACAGAATTAACACTTCAAGTATATGATAGAATGTAATTATTGATTACTTAATTTATTTTTAATCAATTAGTAATTGAAATGCAACCCAATTACGAAAATCTGTTCCACAATTAGAACAATATGGACTTCCTGCATAACGACTAATCCCTGTAAGTGGCGTAGGATAAAATGTACGCGTACATTGAGAACAGGAAACGCGAAGTCTTCCTGAATCTGTTTGTTCAAAAAATGGAGCAAAACCATCACCTGTACCTGAAGGGTCAGCACGAGATATTTTTTCTGTGTTCATAATACTTATAAGATTATTTTGTAATCTAATAAAATTACTGATTTGTGTTTTACGAAGATATATAACCTTTTATATATTATTTTTCACTATGTTGCCCGTACCAAAAGGATGGAGAAATGATAGTAGTAATATTATAACAAAATTTCATTCTGATATTGGCGTAAACAACATTTGGATTAATGAACATTCTAATGCTGTTTTAATACAATATACAACTGTAACGACGGTTAAAAATAATAGATATGTTGAACTGTATGAAAATCCTCGAAAAATTAAATCTAGATTTAGACAAATTAAAAATTTATTATGTTCTGATGAAAAAGAAATAGAAATGAAAGTTATTAGCATGGCTGATAAAGATAAATATCTCATAGCAAAAGTTAGTAGTGAAGAACAAGCTATAAAAGAAGCTTATAAATATATGAATAATAATCCTAATACAGAAAACAAACAATATTTTAAATAAGTAATAAAAAATATATAAAAATATTAAAATATCATACAAAGATTAATAGTCATTTAAAATTTATTTTACAATAATGAGAAGAAAAGTCAAAAATATATTTAAAGATATAAATTTTCAAAATAAATTAACAAATAATATGAAAAAAATCGTTAGAGAAAGACGGATATAAATTGTTACCAACGAAAGGAAAACATAGACTTGTTTTTATATCTCCAGAGGAAAATAAAGTTATTAAAGTAGCTAGAACTGTATGGGATATTGAACATAATAAAAGCGAATATAAAATTTGGCATAAATACAAAAATTTACTTTGTCCAGTTACAAATAATTGTTCTGAATATATTTGGATTGAAATGCAATATTGTGAACCAAAACCCGAATTATTTTCAGAATATGAACAAAAAATGAAAGATAACGATATATATTACAGATATAAATAAATATAATATAGGAATGTTGATTGAAGAAGGAAAATTAGTCTGTTATGATTATCCAAATATTGGACCGTATTAATTATATTGTTTTGATTTTATATATTTTATCATTATATTCATAATATCCATCATATTCATATAGTAATCCAATGTCCAATTTGAAAATAAAACCAGAATACAGAGATGATAAAACACAATTATCTTTAAAATTAAATAAATTATTTACGCAAGTTAATCGCTATGCAGAAAAGAAAACTATAAAAATATTACATTTAAAGGCAAATACTTAGTTCAAGAGGTAAATGATGAGATATATCAAATTTATAAAAATGTATTACAAAAACATTTGTTTAAAATAAATAAAAATTCAAATGAATATTCTTTGATTGCTGTAAAAGATTTATAATTATATTTCGATTAATTTTTAAGTTAAGAATATAAAATTGTATGTATGAATGAACAGACGAATTTAAATTGGAATAAAGTAAGAGAAATAGATTATGAATATAATGTTCCAACGCAAATTGATGAAAAACATAAAAAGTGTGGTTTGAAAGTATGGTATTTACCACAAAATGCTGATTGTAATCCTCATTCTCATGATGCTATCGTTTGTACAATCTGTAATAAGTATATTCGAAAAGCTTAATTATAAATACAAAAATTATTAACACCTTATTATATAAATTTATATATGACAAATTTTAGATGTGATATAAGATTTGATAAAGATATAGATGTAAATTTAAGATTATCGCCCGTAGAAATACATAATAAATGTATTAAATTAATAAGTACAGATAATAGTTGTATTTACAAAATGAATGGGGAAGATTCTCCTCATGTATTAAGCAATGATGATATATCTGTTGATTTTATTTTTAAATTAAAAGAAAATGAAGGAACATCTGTCACGAAAAATAACCTTGAAAATAAATTTTATAATGAATTTGGTAGGGAGAATATTGTAAATATAGAATTTTTAGAATTGAAATAATATGTTATTTAATAATTAAATTATATTATAAATAATTATATAACATTTTAAATAAAATATAAATCAATGATATTTAATATATGAAGATAATGGTATTAGTCCTGTAATTGGCGTAATACTTCTTGTTGGTGTAACGGTATCACTTGTTGTAATATCTACAATTATCGTATTTAATATCGGGGGTAGTTTAAATGAAACATCAGATTCAACAGTGAAATTTACAGAAACAGATAATGGTGTGGAAGCTTCTATAGTTCGAAACAATAATGTAGAAAAATTTATTATTCAAGGACCAAATTCAGAAAAGAATATAACTGATGTAGGTGACAGAAAAATATTAAATGATGGTGATGGATATTATGTATTATTAGCTGTTTTAAATGATGATACAAAAGAAGTTATTCAATCTACAACCGTTTCTACACAAAATGAAGAAATGCCTATTCGCATTAATAGAGAAGCTTCTGAAGATTTTGAAGAAGATAAATTTATTATAAAACAAGATGAAAGTTTAAACGGTGTAATAGATGTTAATCAAGATGTGTCAACAATAACTGTTGATTTAGTTACAACGGGAATTCAATTTGATGAACAAATAATTAATGTTGAAAATGAAGATAATGTAAATTTTGAATTAAAAGAAGAAGGGGGCTGTAAATATTGGTGATGATAATGAAGTAAGAATATTTAAAGATGATGAAGAAAGTCCTTCAGATACAGAAGATGTTATGATTAAAGAATCTGAAGACTAAATTATTTTAATGATATTTTTTTGATTCTGTTTTTGCTATATTTATTAATTCATCAATAGCATCAAGAGCATTATCAACGTTTGCATCTTTATATATGCCAGATTCATAATTTGAACCGTCACCACCATCATAAATACATCGTTTGTATGGCATATCGCCCCAATCTTTACTTTTCAAATGTTCTAATTGCTGTTTAACTTCTGTTAAATTTTTAATAGCATCTTCAAAAGAACCACTTGGTTTAAATTTATCTATACTTCTACGTAATTTTTTATATAAATAATCTAATGTAGATGCAATATCTTTATTTTGTGATTTCATACCTGTTAATGCTTTTCCAATCCATAAAATTGCTGCTCTTTGTACATTCATAAAATGGGTTTCGTCTACAGTATGAAAATTAACATTGACCATACATAAATTTATATATTAATATGTTAAATAACTAACTATCATGAATTTATAATGTTCTTGAACCTTTAACGGTTTTATTTGGTGCATAATCGACAGAAAAATTAAACTTTTTTAGAAATTTAATTGTCGGGTCTTGATGAATATTTTTATTTTCTGGATACTCATTATTTTCACGATATGTTAAATCAATATGCGCAATTATTTTTGTAATATTATTTAATTGACAAAAATTAATTATTTTACTCATTATCTTTGAACCTACACCTTTACCTCTTTGTTTTTTATCTACATTAAAATTATAAATATAAAATGTATTATTTCTTACTTCCCAATCTAAATCAACTTTTTCACTTATTAACATAAGTTTTTCTTCATTTTTAAAACTCATATTTATTAATTATATTATATAAATTATATATTTTTTGTTTATAAAATGATTACTATAATCGCTCAAACAACATAAATTATAAATTCAAAATAATCGATATTCTTTTAATCCACAATTATATATTATTATATATGATTGAAAAAAGACGTTAAATCAATTAAAAAATTGGAAAAAATATATGATTTGGCTGTAGATAATATTAATAAAAATAAATATAATCAATTTGAAGAATGGTTAGAAATTGAAGGTCAAAAAATCAAATTCACACTTAAACAAAATAAAGTATTTTTACATAAAAATTCAAGATTACCAGACTTAATACATATTTATCCTAATAATTATTCAGAAAAAG
>SL_4KL_010_BRINEDRAFT_10000722_pt1 | contig 17389 bp, 19 predicted proteins | sample SodLak_010_BRINE_2_FD_10664 | JGI IMG/M metagenome (IMG submission 10664)
CGTAGCGGCCAGCGGCGTTACCGGGGGAGCCGTAGCCGTATCTGCCGCGACGCCCGTCGTGGCTCAGGATGATGAGGCCGGTGACGACACCGAGACAAACGGCGACGAGGAAAACGGCGACGAAAACGGTGAAGCGGAGAACGGCGACGACAATGGCAACGGGAACGGGAACGGAAACGGAGCCGGCGCCACTGAAACCGTTGAAGTCGGCGACAACTTTTATGAACCAGAGGATTTGACAATCGAACCCGGGACGACCGTCGTCTGGGAGTGGGTTGGTGATATCGACCACAACATCAACCCGACTGAGGTTCCGGATGACTCCGATTGGGAAGGCCATCCCGACCTGATCAGCGATGGGACCTACGAGTACACCTTCGATGTAGAAGGGAACTATGCGTACACGTGCGACCCACACCCGGGTATGGATGGGACCATCGAAGTCACCGACGAGATCGAGGAAGGACCAGGTGAAGCCGACATCGACGACCTCGGCATCCCGATCCAGAAGCACTTCGTCGGCGTTGCCTCGTTCCTCGCCATCTTCATCTCGTTCGTCTTCACGTTCTACATCCTGAAGTATGGCGAGTCGGCACACACGAGTAGCCCAGGGAGGAAATAATCATGTCATCATCAGGAAGTACATACGGAGACATTCACCGATACGAGCCCCCTCGTGAGAGTACCGCAGCAGCGATCGCGATCGTGCTCTTGACGCTCGTACAGATCGTGTTCGTCTCGCTGTTCGTCTATGGTCTGGCAGCCAACTGGGGCTACGCTGGGCTCGACGGCGGTGACGGAAACATGCTGCTCGGATTCCTCCTCGCGGCGATATTCATCAACCTCGGTTTTATTCTCATGCTCTACCGGAAGGAGTTCCTCCCCGACGTCATGATCGTCAAGAAGCGCCGACGGAAATGGGAAGACCTCTATATCGAAGAGGAGGACGTAGACGGTACGCCACTCGTTGAGAGCACCGATGCATGGGACACGGTGAAACGCGCGATCTATCCCTACTACAAACGATAACTATGGCTAACGACGACAAATATCCAGTTGAATCCGACCGCCGCCGCTTCGTAAAAGGCGTCGTCGGCGGTGCCGCCATCTCCGGCGCGCTGGCTACCGGTGCAGTCACGGTGACCAGTACCACGACGCCAACCGGTGGCGGTGGCGGTATCATGAACTACTTCGGGGCGAATCGAACGCTTGGACCGGCACCACGTGGCCTGCCACAGATTCCGATGGAGATCACCGACGACGGTGAACTCGCCGGCGTATGGCCGGAACCCGAAAGCGAAACACTCGGTGACGGGACCGAGTTCGTCCGATCTGCGGCTGAGATCGGTGGTGTCGAGTACACCACTGAATGGTTCCAGTACTGTGGCCTCCAGACGTTCGAGGGCATCGTCCCCGATAACACTGACGAGGACGCCCTCTTCCGGTACGACGCCGGAGTCTACGACTGGATGGACGAAGTCGACGGCGGCGATGTCATGCTCACCGAGCATTTCGAGGACTACGACGACTGGACCACCCAGATTGGCGACCCCGATCAAGGGAAACCCGCGACCGGTACCTGGCGGTCAGAGGAAGTCCCAGCCGAGGAAACGATTCCAATTCTGGTCATCAAGACGGATCAACTCGATTTCGACGCGATGGACGAACGAACTCGAGACTGGATGGAAGCAGCCTGTCCCGAGGACGAAGACGGCGGCCGATACATTGCCTACGTCTACAAGTGCACCCACTTCTGTTGTGTCCCTGGATACCGAAGCCTCGCCGGGGCACCGGACTTCGGGGCGGACAACAAGATCTACTGCAACTGTCACAACTCGGTGTACGATCCGTTCGACATCGTCGAAGACCAGTTCCCATCGCTACCACGACCGGAGGATAGCTGATGAGTCTGGAGCGTAAAGACGAACACGATCATGGTGCGTGGCTCGCGGAAAAAGAGCTCTCGCTGATCGAGAAGACGTATCTGATGAGCCTCATCTGGCTCGATAAGCGGTTCCGCATCGTCGATTACCTCGAGCTGCTGGAGGATATGTACTACAAGATCAACCTCCAGATGCCAAAGAGCCACACCGAACAGTACAATCTGGACAACAAGTTCTGGTACTGGTATCCGTTGTATGCCCTCGGATCGTTTTCAGTCATCGCGTATCTCGTTGCCGCCGTGAGTGGCGCCCTCCTCGGGTTCTACTATGCCCCGGCGACCGGGACCGATGGTGATCCGATCGCCTACGAGACGATCGTTGCGATCATGAAAGACCTCAACTTCGGGTTTATGCTCCGGAGTATCCACCGGTGGGCAGCCCAGGTGATGGTGGCTGCGGTGTTCTTGCACATGCTCCGTGTCTACTTCACCGGGGCGTACAAGGAACCCCGTGAGGTCAACTGGATCATCGGTGTCATCTTGCTCAGCCTGACGATGCTGTTCGGGTACACCGGCTACCTCCTGCCCTGGAACCAGCTCGCGTTCTGGGCCGGACAGATCGGTGTCGAGATGTCACTGGCTGTCCCAATCGTCGGTGAGTGGACGGCACAGCTGCTGTTCGGTGGCTTCAGCCTCGGCCAGCCCACCCTGCAGCGGATGTACATCTTACACGTCTTCGTCTTGCCGTTCGTCGTCACGGCGTTGATCGCAATACACATCGGTATCGTCTGGATGCAAGGCATCGCGGAACCACACTGATCGACCATGAGCGAAAACGAATCAAACGAACCCCGAACGGACGGAAGCGGCCCCGGGATCGTCGCCCCCGACGACGAGGTGCCGACCTGGCGAGAGCGAAAAGAACGCACCACAGGCCTCTCGAGGGTCACCTACGAATACTTCGAGCGGGCGCGGCGTGAGGACCAGGACCTGCGCCAGGAGTCGAGTTACGTCGAGCGCGACGTGCTTGGATTCCCAACGTGGCCACACGAGACGATCAGGAACATCGCGTTAGCGAGTTTCTTCACGGGAATGCTGTTGTTCCTGTCGGCGATGTTGCCACCACACCTTGGTGACGTTGCGAACCCAGCAGAGACTCCCGAAGTGATCCTGCCCGACTGGTATCTCTACTGGTCGTTCGGCCTGTTGCACCTCGATCCGATCAACCCCGAGCTCGCAATCGTCGGTGGTGAGAAGATCATGTCCGACGAACTGTACGGCGTTCTTGCAAACGTCGTCGTCGTCGGTGTGATCGCTATCCTTCCCTTCCTCAATAAGGGAAGTGCTCGACGGCCCGTCGAGGAGCCTTTCTGGGCTGCACTCGGTGTCGGCGGTGTCGTCTTCGCGTTCACCATGAGCATCCTCCCAATCCAGGAGATGTTCCCGTGGGAGGTCGCCATCACGTTCGATCTGGCGTTCTTCCTGCCGATCATCGCGGCGGCGATCACCTACGCCGTCCTGAAGACGATGCGCGAAGGGTACATGTACGACCTGAACAGGCGGTACTATCGGCTCAGGCCACCGAGATAGTCGGCGCGAGACCGCGACTCACCGTTTTTATCGTTTCGATGCGTTGTTTTGACGTGACTCCTAGTGAAAGCCATCTGGGATGAACGTATCCTCGAGAGCCATGCGTATGCCTGACCCCACCAGCAGGGAAAAGTCAGAGCGCTCTTTTCCCGTCGGACCGAAGCACGCATATGACCGGGAACGATCCAGCAGACGACCGCGGTGACCCCGCGGTGGACCCTAGCGAGGAACCCGCCGACGGATCGGCAACGACCAGTCACTCGAGTGAGGAGGGACTCGAAGAGACGTCGGACGCTGTCGATCCTGCAGATGGGGGTGCTGTTGGCACCGTTGGGGGCGGAGCCGACGCCGATACTGGGAGTGGATACGAATCCAGTGGGACTGACACCGTCGACGAGGAACCCGCGCCTGAGAGGCCACAGACCGGGGAAAGCGGCTCTCGAGAGGTCGTCGTGCCGATGCGATTATACAAAACGATCACCGTGTTTTCGACGATCATCGCGATCGTTGGTGTACTCGGGGGGTTTATCCTGCTCGACGTCGCGACCGACCGGACCCAGGCAGCAGCCTCCGACGTGAGTATCGGTCTGGCCCTGCTTGGTGTCGGGATGATCGCTGGCGGGGCGGCAACGTATGCGTTCTCGACGCGATTCCGGACCGAGGGAATGGGAAACGCTAAAGACGACGCCGACAAAGAGTCAGATAATGGCTGACGAGTTCATGAAAGGGTTCGCCATCCTCAGCGTGGGGATCTTGGTGTGGATGACGTTTGCGGGCTGGTACAACACTGAATCGTTCTACGACACCCAGCTCATCGCGCCAGGACCGGAGGACCCCGGGACGTTCGAAACGATGGCACTGATCGTCAAAGACGCGGCGCTGTACTTCGCCCTGCTTGGTGCGCTCACCTTCTGGGTCATTATCCCGGCCGGCCGGCGTGCTCGAGCGCACTACGCTGGCAACTAGCGCGGTCTATTCTTCTTTACCGATTGAACAAGCCCAGTGGCAGCCATTTTGCAATGTCTGGCCCGAGCTCTGCGGCAATCTGGGCGTCTTTTTCGGTAAACGAATCGGTGTTGATGAGCGTGATGATGTAGACGCTGAGGACGACGATAGGGAGGACAACAACCACGAAGAGGTCTGTCTCGAGGAACCAGACGACAGGAATTCCGGCGACTGCAGCTGGAACGCCCGCCAGAATAACCTTGCCGAAGTCCCGGGTGAACGGATGGATCCGGTCGAGGTAGTAGAGTTCGGCGAGGGTGAGTGCGCCGACGAGAAAGAGCGCGCTAGCGGATCCAATCGCTGCACCATTGATGCCGTAGAGTGGGACGAGTAGAAACGAGATACCGAAGTTCGTCCCAAAGAGGACGGCAGTGTTTACAAAGACGATTCGGGAGTAGCCCATCCCCTGGAGGAGGCTCCCGTCGGGTCCGCCGAACGTGACGTTGAAGAGGAACGCCATCGCGAGGAGTGCAACGACGCCGCTTGCCTCGGCGTACTGTGGCGTGTAGAGGACAGCGAGGAACGAACCCGCACCGAGTGAAATAATGATCGCGAACGGGAAGGTAATGCCAGCGATCCAGCGGGCGGCGACACGGAACCGTTCTTCGACGAGGTCACGGTCGTCTCTGGTTTCCGCGATGAGCGGCTTGAACACTGGTGAGAGCGAGTTGAAGATGATCATCAGTCCGGAGCCGAGCATATAGCCGACGCGATAGATACCGACGTCGTCTGAGTCGAGGAAGAATCCGAGGACGAAATAATCGACGTGCCCCATCAGGACGAAGACGACGCTCGTCATCGCCAGTGGGACTGAGTATTTAAATAGTGGCCAGTTCGAGACGGGCTCGAGTGTGGCGGACATGACCTCCCAGGCTTTATACGTAAAGATCATCGCGCCGATCGTGATGGCAATGAAGAGGCCAACGACGTAGCCAACTACCAGACCGATCAGCCCGAAGCCGATGAGCAAGAGTCCGGTCGTCACGGTAAATCGGACGATTGGACGGACCAGATCACGCATGATGACGCGATACTGGAGCTTTTTGATGCTGTAAAACGAGGTCAAGAGGATGTTATATATCGCGAGCATCGGTACCGTAACCGCCAATAAAAGGAGGGCAAACTCGAGTGGGGGCTCCTGGAAGAACGCGGCGATCTCGGCGGAGGTGTACGCGATGGCGAGCGCAACGAGTGAGGAGGTGACCAGGACGGTCGTCGTTACCTGGACGATAACCCCTTTTGCCTTGCCCGGTTCGTCATCCTCGAGGTACTGTGGCACGAAGTAATCGATCGCGAGTGGGAGCCCGAGATTGGCGAACACCTGCATGAACAGGATAACCGAGGTGGCGAGCACCCAGAGCCCGTAGACCGACGGGCTGACGAATCGGGTGATGACCATGACGATGACGTAGCCGAGGACGCCATTGATCACGTTGCCAGCAAAGGTGATGCTCCCCTGTTTGGCAAGCGTGGAAACGCCTTCGTCGTGTTCGGTCATGTGGGTTGTCGGTTTGTTGGTGGGTGTGCACACGGCACATTCCCTGGCATGCGGGGGTGTGTTCGACCGCGTGGGTGTCTCCCGTTCACTCTCGGGATGTCAGACGCTCGTCGTCGGCTCGAGTTCGTAATCGACGACTTCTCGTGCTGCCTCGCCGAAACTCGGAAATTCGATTTCGAACGGCCAGTCTTCGTCCTCGGTGGGGTCTTCGATGTTTTCGATGACCCTATCGAGTTCTTCGCCGTCTGCATCGAGAAAGATCGCTCGAACCTCGACGTAACTGGGGTGGCGTTCACCTTCGTTTCTGAGCAGACCCCAGACCGTTACCCGTTCGTCGTCGGTCCCGGGGTCCTGTCTGAGCAGGTCCGACCAGACGACGACCAGCGAGGCCGGGTCGAGGATTTCCTCACCGTTTTCGGTAAAAAGCTCGAGACACCCGGAGAGGGCGACCGAACTCCCGACAGCGGCGGTGAGGAACGAGCGACGATTCATGCGCTACCCTCTGTTGGTGTGGCCAACTCTTCAGCCTTCGGGAACCTGCCGTCTCGTGATGTCCCGTTCCGATAGATTTTACTACTAGGTCATACCACTTAGTAGTATGAGCGAGTTCGAACCGTTCAGTGACGTCGGTGAGGCAGATGTAACGCGTGCGATCGGCCAGGAGTGGACCACTGAGTTCATGGATTTCTCCGATTCGGACGTCATCATTATCGGTGGCGGTCCATCCGGGCTCACCGCGGCAAAGGAACTTGCCGACCGCGGCGTGAAGGTCATGGTCGTCGAGAAGAACAACTACCTCGGCGGTGGTTTCTGGCTCGGTGGGTTCTTGATGAACAAGGTGACCGTCCGATCACCCGCACAGGAGATCCTCGAGGACCTCGACGTCGAGTACAAACGGGCCCAGGACACGGACGGGTTGTACGTCGCAAACGGCCCACATGCGTGTTCGGCATTGATCAAGGCCGCGTGTGATGCGGGAGCCAAGATGCAGAATATGACGGAGTTCACCGATATCGTGATCCGGGAGGATCACCGGGTTGCCGGAATCGTGATGAACTGGACACCAGTGCATGCCCTTCCGCGAGAAATCACCTGCGTCGACCCGATTGCGGTCGAAGCCGATATCGTCATCGACGCGACCGGCCACGATGCCATGGCGGTCACCAAACTGGACGAGCGTGGCGTCCTCGACGCACCAGGTATCCGAGACGCTCGAGAGCGCGGGACCGTGATGGATCAAACGAGCGATGATACCTACGGTGCACCGGGCCACGACTCCCCGGGGCACGACTCGATGTGGGTCGGCCAGTCAGAGGATGCAATCGTCGAGCATACTGGGCTGGTCCACGAGGGGCTGATCGCGACCGGCATGGCCACCGCCACTGCCTATGGCCTGCCACGCATGGGGCCGACCTTCGGTGCGATGCTCGTCTCGGGCAAACGCGCGGCCCAGGTTGCCCTCGACGAACTCGAGGTCGAGGCCGATCCGGTCACGCTGACGAGTCGGGTCCCCGCTGACGACTGACCCCGACGGTCGCCCTCCTCTGAGTCAGACCGATCGCCGACGCAACTGACACCGTTTTAGTCCCCCTCCCGAAAGGACGTGTATGACCGTACTCGTCACCGGTGCGACCGGTGGGGCCGGCAGTTGGATCGTTGAGGCGTTGGCAGCAAGCGGTATCGACGTGGTCGGCGTGGACCTCGAGCGGCCACCGCGCAGACGTGATGGGGTCACCTTTCTCGAGGTCGACCTCACTGATCAGGGCGAAACCTGGGAGGTGATCCACGAGTACGAACCGGATGCCGTCGTCCACTTCGCAGCAATCCCGAGAGTCGGCCTCACCTCGGGAACCAAAACCTTCCGGACGAACGTCGAGAGTGCCTATCACGTCTTCGACGCTGCGGGGCAGGTCGGGGCAGACATCGTATCGGCCTCGAGTAACTGTATCTACGGCACCGTTTTCGCTGCAGAGTCCTGGCTGCCAGACTATCTGCCATTAGATGAAGCCCATCCGCTGCGCCCTGAAGATCCGTATGGGGCGTCGAAACTCGTCGGTGAGGAGGTGGGGGCGATGGCGGCCAGAAAACACGATATTACAGTCACCTCCATCCGGTCGTGCTGGATCACCTATCCGGGCGAGCAGAAAACGACGCACCTGCGTGAAACCTTCGAGCCAGAAACCGCAGCCGGGAGCGGGCACTTCTGGTCCTACGTCGACATTCGTGACGTCGTCTCGATGGTCCGCCGTGCACTCGAGCGAACCGAACCGGGACACGAGGCCTATCTCGCGGCTGCCCCGAACAATTTCCTCGACCGGCCGACAGCCGAGGTGATCGAGGCCGCCTACGGTGACCTGCCCCCAGCGTGTGCTCTCGAGGGCGATCAGTCGGCGTTTTCGACAGCGAAGGCTCGTGAGGACCTCGGTTGGCAACCCGAACACACCTGGGAGGAAGCCGAACTCGAGTCGATCGACGGGCCGGCATTTCTCGATTCCCCACCGGCGTAATCGTCGTCTTCTCGGGTTCCGTACCCCGACGGCCGCCAGTTCTCCCCTGAGACAGGAATCGGGTCGTTTTTGCGCCCTCCTCGCTCAGTAGTGCGCGTGAGCGATTACGAGACCGTTCCTGCTGAGGTGGAAGACGAAACGGAGATACCGACGGATCATCCGCGCTACACCGATCTGGTAACCCGTCATCGGATCGAGGCCGGTGTCGAGAAGGGAATTACCCACTTACAGGGGATGCACGCCGAAGGGCGGGGGAGCGCCTTCGATTATCTGCTCGGTGAACAGACCCTCGAGAGTGCCGCAGCAGCCGAACGTGCCGCAGCGGCGCAATTGTTACTGGCTGAGGACCCAGTCATCTCGATCAACGGCAACGTGGCTGCTCTGGTACCCGGGGAAATGGTCGACCTCGCCGAGGCCGTCGACGCCGACCTCGAAGTCAACCTGTTCAATCGGACGGCAAAACGGATTACGGCCATCGCCGACCATCTGCGAGACCACGGCGCGACGGGCGTCAAAGGCATCGAAGCGACGGCACGGATTCCGAACCTAGATCACCAGCGCGCCCGTGTCGACGCGGATGGGATTTACGCCGCCGACGTGGTGCTCGTCCCGCTCGAGGACGGCGACCGGGCGGAGGCGCTCGAGGCAATGGGGAAGACCGAAATCGTGATCGACCTGAACCCACTCTCACGGTCCCCGCAGGTCGCCGATATTCCGATTGTCGACAATATCGTGCGTGCGGTGCCGAACATGACGGCACACGCCGACTCACTCGCCGAGGCGAGTACAGCCGACCTCGAGGCGATCGTCGAGGAGTTCGACCGCGAGGCGGCACTCGAGGACGCTGAACACCGGATCCGAAACGGATTGTAGCCCCCTCCGAATTCAAATCTCCTCGGTGATCCGTGGTGAAACCGAATCCCGTTCCCCGTCGCGGTCGGATGTGTACCCCTCGAGCGTTTCTGTTCCCGATTCATCAACGAGTGGGAGTCGGCTCCGCAGGCTGAGCCAGCGGTCTTTGGCCCAGTAGTACGAGACCGAAAACCGTTCGCTCAGGCGTCGCTCAATGCCGGTATCGATCTCGTAAGAGAATTCTTCCTCGAATGCATCGCCGTCGTAGGCCTCGAGCGCCGACCGGGCCAGTTCCACACCGTGCTCGGCATCGTACCCCTGTTTCGTATAGTGTTTGTATGGGTGACGAATCCAGGAACACTCCCAGTGAGCGTAGACGTCGACACATCGCTCTCGTTCCTCGAGTTCGTGGAGGATAACGTGCAACTGCTTCGAGGCGAGTGGTGAGCCGCGGTAGACCCACGACCCCTCCGCTGTGTTCCCATCCATCCGCACCTTGACAGCGGCGATCGGATTTCGTTGGAATCCAAGGTCAGTCAGGGCGTCCTCGAGTTCGGCCTCCGTACAGTGAGCGGTGATGACGTACTCCTCGGCGGTCGTGTGGCTGACTGCGTAGACGCCGAAGGTGCCCGAGAGGGCGTAGTGAAGTTGGGGGATCACGCTCCGACGGAACGCGTTGATCGCGTCTTCTCGATATCCCATCCCTGCTGTTCGGTGCTGTCGCTGATGAGGGTTCGGGTCTTTCAGTAGCGAAGATAGTCGAGAAAATCAGGGTCTGATCGACTTAGACAACCAGTTCCCAGAGGGGCTGGATGACGAAGAACAACGACTGGTAGGCGATGTAGAGGAAGACAAACGTCGAGGCAACCAGCGCGCCTTTCGGGCGCTCGAGTGGGAGTTCCTGGCGAGCTTCGACGAGTCGAGACTCGTACTCGAAGAAGTCCGTGAGCATCAGTCCGATGGCAAGGGTGGTGAACACGACGCCGCCGTGGACGTGAATCGTGATGTAGTAGAATCCACCGAGGACGATCAGGATGTTCGTGACGTCGAGCGCGACGCTTCGTGAAAGTGCGTCGGCTCCCTCCTCACGCGCCGCGGAGACGTAACTCCGGTGGGCGAGTGCGCGAACGAGTAAGTTCACAACCACGAGTCCGAGTAAGACGAACTCGATGATCGCGACGCCAGCGATGACCTCCTCTCCGAGGACATCGATCGGGCCGAGCAGCGCTGGTGATAGCATACATGAACCACGGGGATTCGAGCATTAGAATTTTTCCAATGTGATCGACCGGTGGTGTGGCCCCGTTTTCCAATCCAATAGTGCCGGAAATGGTTGTTTTGAGCCGTCTCTGGCTACCCTGGCGGTTCTGGGAACGGATTGTCGCTCAGTGGTGTCTCGAGGAGCGTCAGTGCTGGGCCCTTCCCAATATCGACCTGGCCATCGAGGCCGACCGTCTCCAGATCGTACTGGTCGGCACAGACATCGACGTGTCCCTCGTCTCGTTCGACGGTGATGGTCAGGTCGTCTGGCGGGAGCACCCAGTGACGTGTGCGGGTGACGAACGGGGCGATTGGCACGACAGACACCGCAGGAATCGAGGGCTCCAACCGCCGAGCCGGACGCTGCCGCAGCGTAGCCATGGCTCCCGGCGGGGGAGGCCACGATGACGCCATCGGCACGAAATTGGGCGACTGTCCGTCCGCGACTCTGGAGGCAGAATTCGGAAATCCGCGCTGGTTCACTCGTGACCACCGTCACGTCGAAGACGGCCCGTGCCGATGCCGTCTCGCTCTCGACGGTCAGCGTCGGTTGGTGACGGATTCGCCCCGACCCCCCTTCGAGGCCCGCGATAGCTGCCTCGAGGTCCGTGACGGCGACACCTTGCAGCGACGGTGTCGTCTCCACTGGGAGGATTGGTGTCTCCCCGAGGCCACGGCGAGTGCCCTCGATGAGCGCCATGTCACCGACGACAACGAGGAGGTCTGGTTGGTCTGCGGTGATCTCGGAGAGATCATCGACGAGTGCAGTGACGGCGCTCTCATCGGCTTCGACCAGCCGCTCGAGCGTCGCCCGTGCGGTTTCTGCCGCCCTCGATGCGCCTCCGTCTGCGGGAGCATGCGAAGGGAGCGGTCGGTATGACGTCCTCGGCGACCCCGTCGCGGTAAGGAGCCCAACTGTTGCTTCCGCCTCGAGGTACCACCCGTCGTCCATACGCGACGATTTTCCCGCCGGACCAAAAGCGTGCGGTTCCGTCCGCGATAGGGGCGTCACTGGACGCTATTTTCACCTGATCGCCAGCCGTGTCACCGACCAGTGTGTGAATCTGTGCAGGTGTGGTCCCCGCCGCCAACGCCTACAGTGACCGATCGAAGCCGGCTGGAATGGGTGCTCCAATGACTCAGTCGACACGGCAAGCAGCACTAAGCGTCGTATGGCCAGTCACCGATGATCCGCATCCCTTCGGCGAGGTCCTGGTCCTCGAGCATCGTGATGAGTTCGTCGGTCGATTTGTGTTCGGTCGATACGTCGTCGCTCGTGAGGTGAACGATCAGTTCGGTGAGGAGGATGGCCTGCTCGCGAAGGTTCCGTTTTTCGATCTTATCCAGCGTGTCGGCGAAGGTATGGCCCCACCCTCGGCCGACCTCGTCGGACGTGCTCATGACGTGGTAGCCGGGGACGCCCCACTGGGTGAACGGCCAATGGTCACTGTGGGGGCCGAGTCGGGGAATCGTCTCGACCGGGTGATCGAACTGGTCAGCGACCTCGTTCGCGGCTGCCTCGAGCCCGTCGAACCCGTGTGTGGTGAAGGCGAGGGTCCGCCCGCGGACGACGCCGTCGTTGTTGACGATCGCCTTGATCTCGTCGTGAGCCGCCTCCTCGGCGTGGACACTCGAGCCAACGAGGCCGACCTCCTCGGCCCCATAGGCGACGAACTCGACGCAGATCCCGAGTTCGTCCTCACGCTCGGCGAGGGCGTGGGCGAGTTCGACGACCATCGCCGTCCCCGCCCCGTTGTCCATCGCACCCTCGGCGATATCGTGGGCATCGACGTGGCTGGTGACGAGAACGCGTTCGTCAGTGTCGGGGCCGAGTTCGGCGTGGACGTTCTGACTCTCCGCGTCGCCGATGGTGGCCTCGACGTCGACACTGATTTCTTCACCCTCGAACCGTCTGGCCAGCCGAGCGCCGACCTCGCTCGAGACACCGACTGCGGGGATGTCCCCAATTGGGTCGTCGGCGGTCCCAACGCTGCCCGTTGGGGGGAGACACCCTTCGACGTGGTTGCGGTAGATGAACGCCGCGGCGCCGTTCGTCACGGCGTGGTAGTACTTCTCGCGACGATGGACGTACCGGTCGTAGTAGCTCGGAATGTCGCTCCGAACCATCACGACGGCACCCTCGAGGTCGGCGTCTTCGAAATCCTCGGGGAGCCCGTAGCCGAGGTCCACGAGTTCCGCCGTCGCCGACGAAGACGGACTTCGGGGGAGCGCGATACAGTCGAGCGTTAGGTCGGCGTCGACGGCGCGAACCTCGCTGTCGCCTCGTTCCCACCCCTGTATGGGGAACGANTCGANCCGGGCGTCCCTCGCACCGGCTGCCTCGAGGGCATCGCGTGTCAACGCAGCCCCTTCGCGCTCACCGGGCGTCCCGGCGAGTCGGTTCCCGATGTCGACGAGGTCCTCGAGGTGGTTCCAGCCGTGATCACTGGTGAATACGTTACTGATCCATGTGGACATGTGCCGGGATACGGCGGGCCGCACTCCTAACTGTTGGGGAACCGGCGGTCCGAGGTGGGGTGCGCCGATGAATCGTCAGCGTACCGGGGAGAAGGACATGGCTAGCTAACGAAATAGGGGTGTGGTTATGTAGTGTGCTGATAGAACNTCGGTAAAACTCTCTAAAGGNCATGATTTATAGGGCAGTATGGTGTCTTTCGCGATAGAACGTTGGTGACTCATAATCCCATGGCCAGCCACGTCGACGACATCGTTCGGGTGTTACCAGCAGCGGACGACGACGTAGAGGGGCAGTCCCCCACTGTAGACGCAGACGTCGAACTACTCGAGCTGTATGAGACCCAGGTACTCGCGCGGGTCTTCGATAAAAAAGCCATCTCCCTCCACGGCCAGGGCCGAATCGGGACCTATGCACCGATGGAAGGCCAGGAGGCCGCCCAGGTTGGGGCGGCGATGGCACTCTCAGCGGACGATTACCTGTTTCCAACCTATCGGGACCACGCAATGTATCTCACGCGGGACCTCCCGCTCGCCGAAATTCTGCGTCACTTGATGGGACGGGGCAACTACGTCGACCGACAGGATCCCGAGACGCTCCGGACCTTCCCAATCACGATCCCGATCGCCACGCAGCTTCCCCACGCTGTGGGCATTGGTATGGCGGCCAGTTACAAGGACGACGACTGCGTCGCGATGGCCAGTCTCGGAGACGGAGCGACGAGCGAGGGGGACTTTCACGAGGCGTGTAACTTTGTGGGCGTCTTCGAAGCCCCAACCGTCTTTTTCTGTCAGAACAACGGATACGCCATCTCCGTCCCACGCGAGCGACAGACGGCGAGTGCAACGATCGCCCAGAAGGCAGACGCCTACGGGATCGAAGGCGTGCGCGTCGACGGCAACGACGTCCTCGCCGTCTACGACGTCGTCAGCGAGGCCCTCGAGCGTGCACGAGCGGGCGATGGGGCGACCCTCATCGAAGCTGTCACCTATCGCCGTGGACCCCACACGACGACCGACGATCCGAGTGTCTATCGCGACGAAGGCGAGTGTGCAGAGTGGCGAGACCCCCTCGAGCGGACCCGGGAATATCTTGAGGCAACGATGGGGTGGACTGACGAGGACGACCAGACGGTGTACGACCGAGCCCAAAAGCGGGTGGCCAGGGCAGTCGAAACGGCGGAGTCTGAGTCAGATCCGGCGCCCGAAACGATGTTCGAGCACGTCAGTGCCGAGATGCATCCACGATACAGACGGCAACGCCAACAACTGCCAGAAAATCCGTACGAAAGCCAGTGATCAGACGTCTTCGCCTTCGGTAATCGCTTTCGCTTCCTGTTCCATGGCCTCGAGATCGACCGCCGCTTCTTCGTCGATTTCGCCAATGATTTCAGCGATGTCGTCGAGGCCGATCAACTCCCGCGTTTCGTCGTCGAAATCGAGACTCTCGAGTTCCCCGGCGTCATCGCGGACGTCACTGCCCGAGAGGTGTTTGCCGTAGCGACCCACCATCGAGGACAACTCCTGTGGCAGGACGAACGTTGTCGACTCACTGGTCCCGATGTCCGCGAGGGTATCCATTCCCTGATCGATGATGGCGCGTTCGCCCATCGATTCAGCCGACCGGGCGCGAAGGACGGTCGAGATCGAATCACCCTGTGACTCGAGGATCTGGCTCTGTTTTTCACCCTGTGCGCGGATGATCTGGCTCTGTTTCTCACCCTCTGCGCGCTCGACGGCACTGCGGCGTTCACCCTGTGCCTCGAGGATCATGGCACGGCGTTTCCGCTCGGCGGAGGTCTGTTGTTCCATCGCGCGCTGGACGTCACGCGAGGGTGTCACCTCACGGACCTCGACGGCTTCGATCCGAATCCCCCACTCGTCGGTGGGTTCGTCGAGCTCTGTACGGATTCGTGCGTTGATCTGTTCGCGTCGGCTGAGGGTGTCGTCGAGCTCCATGTCACCCAGGACGGCACGCAGGGTGGTCTGGGCGAGGTTCGAGACCGCCGTTTTGTAGTTATCGACTTCGAGGAAGGCTTTCCGGGCATCCATGACGCGGATGTAAATGACGGCATCGGCGGTAACTGGCGAGTTGTCACGCGTGATGGCCTCCTGTGTCGGGACGTCGAGCGTCTGGGTCCGCACGTCGAACCGGTGGACCCGGGAGACGAACGGTGGGATGATGTTCAGTCCGGGCTCGAGGAGTTTGCGATACTCTCCGAAGACGGTCAGTGCGCCCCGGTCGTAGGCATCAATAAACGTCACCGATTGCCAGACGGTGAGGACAGCGACGAGCACAACGAGTAACCCAACCCAAAGTGTCAGGTCGAGTATCTGCATCGGCACGAGCGTGAGATCGATTAACGCAGTCATAGTATAAATCAGGAGGCGATGGCAATAACCCTTGGCCCTCCCGAACCCGTCGTGATGCCGGTTACCGGATTATTATGAGGGTCCCGGACGGACGATGGGCTATGGAAATCGATCTGTCACCACTGACGGCGTTTCTCGAGACTGCGGGCCACGATGGTTACTTCATCGACGACGATGCCAGCGATTCTGACCAACGCTACGTCTCACAGTTTTCGGCACCCGACGCTTACCAGACGCTCGTAACGCCCGACGGCTCCGTCCACCTCCTCGTGTCGGGGCTCGAGTACGGCCGCGCGGTCAAAGAGGCTGGAGCGGATACCGTCACGAAAACGGCTGACTACGACAGCCAGGAACTGGTGGCTGAGCACGGTCGATTCGAAGGTGGTATTCGCCTTCGAGCGGCGTTCCTCAGCGATCACGGCGTCGAATCACTTGCCGTCCCGAAGAACTTCCCCACGGGTGTCGCCGACGGGTTACGCGAACAGGGACTCGAGGTGACGGTCGAACGCGAGGGCATCGTTGGCGACATCAGGGCGGTGAAACACGACGAGGAGATCGAGCACCTCGCGGCGACACAGGCGGCGAATCAGGAGGCGATGGCCGTCGCCGAGAGCCTGATCGCCGCGGCCGACATCGCCAACGACGGGACGCTCGAGTACGACGGCCAGCCGTTGACCAGCGAGCGCGTCACACAGGCCATCGAGGTGACCCTCCTCCGTGCCGGCTGTAGCCTCGACGAGACCATCGTCGCCTGTGGTGAACACGGCGCAGATCCCCACGACCGGGGCAGTGGGCCGCTCGAGGCGAACGAACTGATCGTGATCGACATCTTCCCACGGGATAAGGAGACGAAATACTTCGGGGATATGACCCGGACGTTCTGTCGCGGCGAGCCAACTGCGGAGATGGTGCGTCGATACGAGGTAACGGAGGAAGCGTTCGAGGCCGCACTCGAGGCCACGGTGGCCGGGGCAACCGGCAAAGCCGTCCACGACGCGGCCTGTGACGTGATCGAAGATGCTGGCTACGCGACCCTTCGGAGCGATCCGACCACAGACACGGGGTTCATCCACAGCACCGGCCACGGTGTCGGCCTCGATATCCACGAAGGACCGAGCCTTTCACCCGTCGGTGGCGATCTCGAGCCCGGTCACGTCGTCACGGTCGAACCCGGCATCTACGATCCGGCCGTTGGTGGCGTCCGTATCGAGGATATGGTCGTCGTGACCGAGGACGGCTACGAGAATCTGACCGACTATCCGATTTCGCTCGAGCCTCAGGTGCGGACCTCACTCGAGGGCATCTAGTCGGCGTCTCGAGACTGACCGGTGTCTACAACTCATTGGGGGCGTTGCTTTCTGTATGGGAACCACCGAGCGCTACATTCGAGAGGCAATCGAACTGGCCGAAGCCGCAGTCGACAACGGAAACACCCCCTTTGGTTCGCTGCTCGTGATCGACGACGAGGTCGTCAAACGGTCGGAGAACACGACGCTCACTGACGAGGATATCACGGCTCACCCCGAACTCAAACTCGCCCGCTGGGCGGCCCGCGAACTCGAGCCTGACGACCGGGCAGCGTGTACGATGTACACCAGCACGGAGCCCTGTGAGATGTGTGCAACAGCGATCCACTACGCGGGCCTGGGTCGTGTCGTCTATAGCGTCTCGGGGGACACCCTGGCGGCAATCCAGGGCCACGACCAGAGCGGCGTCACGTGTAGCGAGTTGATCACACAGAAAGGCGGTGATACGGACGTCGAGGGGCCCGTTCTCGAGACCGAAGGTAGACGTGTCCACGAGCAGTATTACGCGTGAGTAATCCCGGATAGTTCCTTCTCCCCGAGCACCTACTCACTCCTTGCCGGTTCGACGCTGATCGGCAGCGACTGAACGCCGTAGACGAAGGAACTGCGCGTCGGCTCCAGCGGCTCGTCGACACGTTCG
>SL_4KL_010_BRINEDRAFT_10000724_pt1 | contig 17367 bp, 15 predicted proteins | sample SodLak_010_BRINE_2_FD_10664 | JGI IMG/M metagenome (IMG submission 10664)
GAAGACAGCTTGTACAGCCAGTTGCCCAGTACAGGTGCACCTCAGGCTCTGCGGCGCTCATATGTACAAGACAGACAGTCAACGTTGTTAAACATATTGTGTAGGAGACAGAGTATTAACTACGCCGACATGTACGCTAATAGCTAACGATATGTTCAAATACATATTATTATATAATCTTGATAAATTTTACTCATGGGTGGTGACATGAATTACATTTGAGTGCTGGCCGCACACAGAGTGTATCCATTTTACTGGCACTATTTATAGCAATATAATGTGAAATTTGAACACACTAAATATTCTCGATATATAATAGATTTATCGTGAATTATCGGGAACTGTCGTACCTACCACCGAACAGTGGAGCCGATAGTAGTAAGCTTTTGTTAGGCCGATTTGAAATATATGGAATCAAACATACTTACTAATTTGTTGAGTATTTTAGATGCTATCTATTGTGTCGGTATCCGGGACACCGCCACCACATCAACAGACACGCCTTTTGTGATGTCGACCGTGTGGGAAGTATGGATGTGCCACTGTATGAAACGCTGGATGGACAGGTTGCGGTCGTCACTGGTGCGACACGCGGGATCGGTAAACGGATTGCCGATGGGCTGGTCGACCTCGGGGCAACTGTCTATGCGGGTGCCCGCGAGCCGGCCGACATTGCTGCGGAGGACCGCCGAGCGATCGAACTTGACGTGACGATCGATGACCAGCGGCGGGCAGCGATCGACCGAATCGAACGCGAAACAGGGCGACTGGACATCCTGGTCAACAACGCCGGGATCATGGACAGCCGCGAGCCGCTGGCCGAGATGCCGACCGAGGTGATCGAACAAACCTTGCAGACGAACCTTCAGGGACCAATTCTCCTGACCAAGCACGCCCTTGCCCTATTGGTAGCTCGGCCGGGTGGCCGCGTCGTCAACGTCTCGTCTGGACTCGGAAAACTCGGCCAGCCGCAGTCCGGCGGGATGGCTGGCTATCGAATCTCGAAAACCGGTCTCAACGGGCTGACGCGGTATCTCGACGGTGAGTATGGCGATCGCGGACTCCTTGCCAACTCGGTGTGTCCAGGCTATGTTCAAACCGACATGACCGAGGAGAGTGCGCCCCGAACCCCACAGCAGGGAGCCGATACGCCAGTCTGGCTTGCTCGCTTCCGCCCAGAAGCCCCCGGCGGAGCGTTCTGGCGAGACCGTGCGCCGAAAGCGTGGTAAGTTGCCAGCGTCGGAAGCAAGTACTACCAGGCTACCGTCCTGCGACACGACGGTAATAGGCTGTTACCAGTTTCAGGTAGCACGATTATCCGGCGATACGATACAACATCCCTGTCAGTCATTGAAATAGCAGTGTACAAGCGATAAATTACCTTCTAACGGATTGGTCCCGCGTAGCCACTCTGATCAATGCTCTGTAGAAAAGCAAACAAACGCCGCACAAATTGTGCGGATACGTTTGTTCTGCTATAGTCCCCGCTGACGCTTCGGCCCTCCAAAGCGAAGCGTCATCATGACACAACAGTCTGATGAACTTAAACATATTGAATGATGTATCTGAATTCATGACATTTCAGATATCTATCGACAGTTATGCTAACTTGGTGGAGTCTACGACTGACCGCACGCAAGGGCTTTGAAACTCCATCGGCAACGACAAGCTATGAAGATTCGGGGACGCCGAGCCTGTCAGTCCTGTGAGACCGAATGGTCATATTATGAAACGGGGTCTATCGAGTGTCCGAACTGTGGCTCACTCCACAGCGTCGGAATCGATAACAAACGGAACGAACATACCGACACACCCACCGACCTTTCATTGTCACCATTCCGCAGCCGGGTTGCCAACGACCCAATCGACCAGTATAGTGACGATCTCAAACAAGTTCTGCGCGAGTACACGCGAAAACGTGGCTTCATTCACGGCGGCGAACTTCGCGAACTCGACGACACCTATCTGTGTGTGCGAGAGCTGTTACACGTGGTTGATCTGCTCACACGGAGTCGGAGTCCGACTGAAGACGAAGAGTTGTATTTTCTCACCCTCTTTGATACGCTCTGTATCGACCAGGACTCCGCAGACACTGCCGACAGGGCAGCCGACTGGCCGGCTCCAAGTGCTGTCCCAGCCGGGTTTCACGACGCACGTGGACTGGCGGTCACCGAATCGATCGAGTCATATGTCCGCGACCTCCGAACCTGGCTCGAAGCCCATCCCGACTCGGAGGCAACAGCAACACTACAATTACTTCGCGACCAGCGAAAACGGGCCGACGCACTCGGTGGCGACATTTCACCACCGTTTGCGACCGAACTCGCTACCGCGGCGCGAGAACTTGGCGAAGTATCTTCGCACTGGCGACCTCGATGCGCTGGCCTCGGCAAGAGACCGACTCCAACAGCGTTGAGCCGCATTTTTTGTTGTGACCAACACATTCCCAAATAGCAAAGACCTCGCTCCTCTTGTTTGTCGACATGTCCACTGAGTTCAGTATTCACGACCACCGTCACCAGCTCAAACAGCTCCGGGATGCGGGGACCACCGCGTTGTGGGACAATCGCAAGGCGCTTTCGTGTCCGGTCTGCGAGGAACCATTCGATCGACTCTTGGTGACGAAACAACGTGAAACGTGCTCCCAGAAACCGATGGTGCGCGCTGTTGTTTGCTCAATCAAGACGATGCACTCTACGTATTCCGGCATTGACGATTTCTGCGGTTCAAGGGACAGCTCGTCGCTACGGCAGTTCGATGTCGATATCGGCCTGCTCGCTTGCGGCTTTGACCGTATTGTAGAGCAACATCGCTCGCGTCATTGGGCCGACACCGCCGGGAACTGGCGTAATCGCGCCGGCGACTTTCTCGGCGCTCTCATAGTCGACATCGCCGACGAGCGCGTAGCCCTTTTCGGTGTCGGCGTCGACGCGGTTGACACCCACATCAATGACTGTTGCTCCCTCTTTGAGCATTGAGCCGTCGATGAATTCCGGGACACCGGCGGCAGCAACAACGAGATCCGCCGCAGCTGTTTTCGCGGCGAGGTCCTCGGTTCGAGAGTGACAGACCGTTGTCGTTGCATTGCCCTGTGGTGCTTTTTGGATCAACAAGTTCGCCATTGGCTTGCCGACGATATCCGACCGGCCGACGACGACCGCCTCGGCTCCTTCGGTTTCGATGTCGTAGTATTCGAGTAGCTTCTGGACGCCATGTGGCGTACAGGGCTTGAACCGGGCGTCTCCAGCGACGAGTCGGCCGACGTTTTCGGGGTGAAACCCGTCGACGTCCTTTGCGGGGTCGATTGCACGGATGACTTCGCGCTTGTCGACGTGGTCTGGAACCGGGAGCTGAACCAGAATGCCATTGACCTCTGGGTCATCATTGAGCCGGTCGATCGTCTCGAAAAGCTCTCCGGCAGGTGCCTCGGGATCGATCTCGATGTGAATCCCATTGATGCCGACCTCTTCGCAGTCACGTTGTTTCATCGAGACGTAGGTCTCACTTGCGGCATCGTCGCTCATGAGAACAGTCGCCAGCCCGGGGGTCACGCCGGCGTCTGTGAGCGTCTCAACACAGCCAGCGATGTCCCCGCGAATGTCGCTTGCGACGGCCTTCCCGTCGATAATCTCGGTCATAGTGACACTCGAGGGATGGACGATATTCAAATCACGGGTTTGCCCATGGAAGGGGCACTCACAGGAAGAAATATACAGCACTATGGATAGATATGTCGGCAGATGGCCGGCACAGCCTGGCACAATAAATAGACAGATAGCCGACACCCGGAGGGTGAGTAGCCTATTCGTAGAGCGTGTATTCCGCACAGAGTTCGTCGACGCGCTCGCCAACCTCGTAGATGACGTCCTCCGACTCGTGGTTGTCGACGACGCGGTAGATTAGATCGCCGACCTCCGCGATGGCCTCCTCGTCGAAGCCGCGGGTCGTCAGTGCGGGGGTGCCCGCACGGATGCCGCTTGGGTTGAACGGCGAGCGGGTTTCGCCGGGCACGGTGTTTGCGTTAAGGACGATGCTTGCGGCCGCAAGTGCGTCTTCGGCGTCGCCGCCTGGGAGGTCCGGATGCGACTCACGGAGGTCAACAAGCACAAGATGTGTGTCGGTTCCACCGGAGACGACCTCGAAGCCGTTGTCAGCAAAGGTCTCGGCGAGCACGGCTGCGTTGTCAACCACTTGCTCGATGTAGTCGGTGAACTCTGGCTGCAGCGCCTCGTTGAATCCAACGGCCTTCCCAGCGATGTTGTGCATGAGCGGGCCACCCTGTCCACCGGGGAAGACCGCGTTGTCGATATCATCAGCGTGTTCTTCGCGGGTCATGACGATCCCACCACGACCCGCACGGATCGTCTTGTGGGTCGACCCAGTGACGAAGTCAGCAACGCCGACCGGCGAGGCGTGAGCGCCCCCAGCGACAAGCCCCGTAATGTGGGCAATATCGGCGAGATGGTATGCGCCAACGTCGTCGGCGACGTCCTGAATCGTCTCCCATTCGACTTCACGTGGGTACGCCGAGTAGCCCGAAACGATCATATCCGGCTCAAATTCTTGAGCCATTTCGGCGAGCCCATCGTAGTCGATATAGCCGGTTTCGGGGTCGACCTCGTACTGCTCGATGTCGTAGAATTGTCCGACGAAGTTCGCGGGGTGTCCGTGGCTTAGGTGGCCGCCGTGAGTCAAATCAAGCGAGAGAATCTTGTCACCGGGTTCGAGCGTTGCAAAGTAGACCGACTGGTTGGCTTGGGTTCCCGAATGCGGCTGCACATTAACGTGTTCGGCTCCCCAAAGCTCTTTGGCGCGGTCGATCGCGAGCTGTTCGATATCGTCGGCATACTCACAGCCGGCATAGTAGCGTTTGCCCGGATAGCCCTCGGCGTACTTGTTGGTGAGTGCGCTCCCCTGGGCTTGGAGGACGGCCTTACTAACGTGGTTTTCGCTGGCGATCATCGCAAGCGTCTCTTCCTGTCTGGAATCCTCGCCTTCGAGGGCGTCTGCGACTGCCGGATCAACTGCACGAACCTGCTCGTAGTCCATGTTTTAATCGGGGGGTGTCAGCCAAATAAGTGTGTTTGTTACCGGCGTGAGCCGCCGCTCGAGAGCGACAGCGGTGACACTCCAATCGGCTGTATCAATGCAACACAAAGTGATTTACCGACGACAGTACCGGCTTAATTTAGTCCGGCTTGTACTAATAACGTTGGATAAGACCCGTTACTATTATATAGAAAATCAAGCCTTATACTAGCAAGCTTATGGACTCGAATTTACTCGAAACAGATATACATGATATCCTGTACGCAACGCTCAGTGAGTCGTCAGATGAACTGCTTGTGATTGATCCAACAAGCCGAACGATCGAAGCGCTCATCGATGTCGCAAGCGAGTTTGACGGCTCGTTGCCGACTATCCGGATGCTCGCCGACGACGGCGAACTCAAAACCACCCTCGATGACTTTCTGGTTGCCAGCCGGGCAGCAGACCTGATCGACAGTGGGACGCTTTCGATCCGCACGCTTGAGGATGAGACTACAAACTCGTTGCTGGTATCCGACGAGTCAGTAGTGGCGATCGTCGCAGCCGGTGATCGGATTGCGGCGCTCACGACCGAAGACGGTTCGTTTGTTGACAGCGCACGCGACGCCTACAACGATCATTGGGAGGCTGCCGAAGCGTTTAGACTCCGAACACCGCCGATCACCCGCGTCCGCGAGACGCTCACAGCAGACATTGGCGAGGCCGCACGTTCGGACTTCGATGCGGTTTTGGGCTCTCTTGAAACCGCCCGTGGCAACGGTGACGGCCTCGACGAAGTCACGATCTCGCTCTTGGTCGCCGCAAAAAACGAGATTCTGCTCTACGATATTTCGAAGTGGGGTGAGGATGTCGGTATTGCGAGCAAGGCGACGTTCTCGCGAACCAAGACGCGGCTCGAAGACAACGGCCTTATCGCGACCGAAAAAGTGCCAATCGATGTTGGTCGCCCCCGACTCAGGCTCCAACTCGGCGACGAGCGACTGTTGAACGCTGATCCAAGCGATATTGCCAGCGTTGCCCAACAGCTACTCGGCTAATTGCGATACACGCGGATTCCAGCCACTGTATACCACCATCTCGTCGGGCTTTTTATCGCCTCGCACACACCGTGAGCTATGGAACTCGGTCTCGTCGGTAGCGGCCCGGCTGCGGACGCCATTGCGGCCGCTTGTGAGGACGTCTCGCTCTCAGTCCGCCAAGTTGATCCCGATGTGCTCACGGCGGCAGTGGATACCACTGGCTCGGAATCAGCCGACCAGTCGGCAACGCTCCCTGACGTTGGTGCGGTCGTCGCACCGGCTGGGGCAGCCGTTTTTACGGCCGCGACAACGGTTTTTCGGCGGTGGGTTGGTGTCGAAATCGGCGGACTTGGTAGTCACTGCTTCGAGGAACTCGATGCAAGTGTCTCGCTTTATTCACCAGAATCTGCCTGTTATCAGTGTCTACAGACTCGAGTCGGAGCCCAAGCCGAGGTTGACGGGCCCTCGGAGCCACGCGGGAGCCGAAGCACTGTCCGGCTAGCGGGTGCGGTCGCCGGCAACCAGCTTATCTCGTTGCTCGCTGGTGAGACAACCGGAGGCCGTGTTACCGAACTCCCCGGAGCCGAACGGACGCTCGTGGCCGTCCCTGGCTGTCGCTGTGAAACAGCCGAGCGGCCGGCTCGCCCGATGGCACTCTCACACCGAACCGTCGCTGTCGAGGATTCGCTTGCTCGGGCTGAACGCGCTGTCGACGACAGACTGGGACTCATTAGTCAGGTCGGCGAGCGCGAATCGTTTCCGGTTCCGTACTATATCGCAGAAACCGCCGATACAACCGGCTTTAGCGATGAGCGTGCGGCACAGTTCGCCGCCGGCGTCGACCCCGACTGGGACCGCGCGTATATGAAAGCACTCGGCGAAGGACTCGAACGCTACAGCGCCGGTGTGTACCGAACCGAGCAGTTCGAGACTGGCTCGGTGCGAACCCGGTCGGCTGCGGTTTCGCCACGAGAGTTTGTTCGACCAGAAGGATTTGCTGATCCCGATCCAACGGCGCAGATTCAGTGGATCGAGGGACGGACGCTTCCGGATACCGAGCCGGTATCACTCCCTGCAGAGTTCGTCGTCTTCCCACCACCGACGCGCCAGTATCGCCCGGCAATTACGACGGGGCTCGGACTCGGCAACTCGACGACCGAGGCGATTCTCTCTGGGCTTTACGAAGTCATCGAGCGCGATGCGACAATGATCGGCTGGTATTCGACCTTCGAGCCGCTGGGACTTGTTGTCGAGGACGCCGGCTTTGCCGAGCTATGCAAGCGCGCCAGCGCCGAATCTTTGACAGTGACACCGTTGCTCGTGACCCAAGATATCGATGTCCCGGTCGTGGCGGTCGCGGTTCACCGACCGGGAGACTGGCCACAGTTTGCAGTCGGCTCGGCGGCCAGCCTTGATCCGACGGCAGCCGCCCGTTCTGCGCTCGCCGAAGCACTCCAAAACTGGATGGAGCTCCGTGCAATGGGCCCCGAAACGGCCGCCGAACAGGGCGGTGCAATTGCCGAATATGCCGATTTCCCGGCGGCCGCACAGCAGTTTGTCGATCCTGATAGTCGGATTCCAGCCAACTCACTCGGCGAGTCAGTGGACGACGGCCACGCGGAGCTCGTGACCGTCTGCGACCGGCTCGCTGCGGTCGACCTTGCGGCTTATGCTGCCCGGCTGACGCCCCGCGATGTTGCGGCACTCGGCTTTGAGGCGGTGCGGGTCGTTGTTCCAGCGGCCCAGCCCCTATTCACTGGTGAGCCGTTCTTCGGTAAGCGCGCACAGACGGTCCCCGATTCGATGGGCTTTGCCCCTCGGCTTGAACGGGTCTATCACCCGTATCCGTGATATCGTTCGTATTCCGGATTCCGGTTGCGCTGTGCGGTGTTACTCTGTCGACGACGTGTTACCCTGACGATGGCTGTTCTGTAACTGTGTCTTTGGTAGTGGATTTGCCTCCCTTATCGGCACTGTCGGTGGTCACATCGCTGACCGCGCCACGGTCTGACTCGGCCCCATCGCCACTGGGATCATTTGGAGGCGTATATTCCCGGGTGGTTCCGTTTCGGATTGCCACCTGTGCTTCGCCGCTCGTCTCGTCGAAAACGAGGTGCTGGTGGGGGTAGGCCATCTCGATTTCGCAGTCAGCATCGGCAAATCGGGTTCGAATCTCCGTTCGAACCGCCGACTCGACGGACGCGATTTTGTACGGTTTCTTGACCCAGTACCGGAGCCGGAGGAGAATTCCGTTGTCCCCATAATCAGCGATGAGACAGCCCGGACTGGCGGGATACCGCGCGCTGCCGACCCGGATGTCCGGGCCGCCTTGAATGACATCGGTGGTGTCGCGTGCAGCGACTTCCATGAGGCGTCGGGCCTCAGGAATGTCTGATTCATAGGTGACAAGCACGTCCAGCGAGAGCCGTGTTCGTTCGTCTTCGGCTGAGAAGTTGGTCACGTCGCGCTCGCGGATATTCCCGTTTGGAATCACCAAGAACGTATTGTTGAGCGTGAAAATTTTCGTATATCGGATCGTGATATCGTCAACAAATCCTCGGGTTTCGTCATCGAGTTCAATCATATCGCCGATTTCGAAGGGCTGGTCGGCGAGGACGAAGACTCCGTTGATGATGTTTCCGACAATCGGTGCGAGAATAACACCAATAACGGCCGAAAAGACGGTCACCGGGATAACGAACTCGCCAACACCGAGTCCAAGGACCAAGCCGGCGACCACCAATGTCAGTCCGATTGTGAGCCCACGAACACCGCCGAGAACCGTCTGGGCGACGCTCTGTCTGGCAAACCGCTGGGCAATTGGACGGCCGAGCAGCCGGACCAAGAGCTTCGAGAGGTAGATGCCGAGTGCGATAACGACGAGTGCCAGAAAAATACGGTGGCCCGGAAACTGAAGCCATCCCGGCAGTAGCTGGCCCAGGTAGTACGGAACAGCCCCCTCGTCGGCCGTCTGCAAGAGAGATCCAGACATAGTCATTGGCTTTCACTCAGCGGCAACCCGAAAAAGCCTTGTCCTCCAGACGGTCTCTGCACAAAGATATTTATCACAGAATGAGCGTTATTGTACATGATAGATACACAATTACAGAATCGTGTGCAACTCGCGTAGTAGTAAATTTATAATGTCGGCCTTCAAAACTCCTGGTATGGCAGACGACTTGCGGACGACGCTCGAACATGTCGGCGAGCGGTTCAATCTGGGCGAGTATGAAATCGACGCCTATCTGGCCGTCCTCGAACACGGCCAGCTAACCGCCAGTGAGATTGCCGACCGAACCGATATTCCACAGCCGCGGGTGTATGATACCGTCCGCAGTCTCTCGGATCGGTCGCTCGTCGAACTCCGTGAGTCCCGGCCGATGCAAATCGTCGCAGTCAATCCCGAAGACTCCTTTGACGACCTTCAGTCGTCGTTCACGAAGATGGTCGACGAGCTCGCAGCCAGATATACCGCCCCGGCGCGAGACACCGAAGCCGTCTCGCTAGTCAAATCGCGGTCGACAATCCTTCGGTATCTCGAAGAGACAATCGAAAACGCGGAGTTCGAACTTGCGCTCTCGTTGACACCTGATTTATTGGAGCGGTTTGCCGATGACCTCAGAGCACAAATCGACGCTGGTGTTAGTATTGAGCTCCTCGTCACACCAGCAGGTCAGGCTCCCGCTCCCGAGGAGTTCGAGTACTTGTCCGTCTCGACGACTGCCCGCGTCCGTCGGGGTATTACGACACCAGTGTTGGCGGTTGCCGACGGCGAGTATTCGGTCTATGCAACCCAGGACGCACTTCGGGATGATCGGGACCGCTATGGTGTTATTTTCAGTCGCTCGGCGCTCGGCTTTCTCGTTTCGGGCTTCTTTGGGACCGTGTTGTGGACGACTGCCGAGACTGTTGCGACGAACGCCAAAGAACGGCCGTTCCCTCGTCGGTATGCGTCGATCCGGCGGGCGGTCAAAGATATTCGAGAACTGGGCGGCGACTTCTATGCGACCGTCGAAGGCCGGTATATCGAAACCGGTGAGCCAGCCGTAATCCAAGGTAAAGTTGTCGACGTCACGTTCCAAGACTCCGAAGAGGTCGCTTCATTGATCGTTGCAACCGAAAACGGTGACGTTGCTGTCGGTGGCCTCGTCGCTGCGCTCGAAACGCTCGAAGGCCAAGAAATTCATATCGGCCGAGAATCGCCACCTGAGCTATAGATTCGTCGCGCTGTTATGGCTCATCATCGAGCAGCGGGAACTCATAGAGGACGGCCTCACAGGATTCACAGGCGATGACTTCGCGTTCTGGATGGTCGTAAACACCCTTAGTTCCGCCACAGCAGTTGTGTACGGTTGATTCTTCGGTCGGCTCCCCACAGTCCGGGCAGGTCTGTAAAAACATCCGGAGCGGGCTGACGGCACTGGCCGCGATGGTTCGGTCGAGCTCGCGGTCGACGAGCACGTCGATCCCAGCCGCGGTCGCAATCGCGACCGGCCGGGTGAGCCAGATATCTCGTTGGTCGTCGCCTGCGATTAAGAGTCGGGTTCCCGAAACGAGTGAGGTTGCCTCGAAGGGTGCGGCGTCGGCCGCAGCGGCGGCAATTTCCTCGTCGGATTGCTCGCGGAGCGACTTCATTGCGGCGAGCCACTCGGCTTCGAACGCCGAATCCAGATAGAGGTCGCCATCTTCGACGATGATTCCTGCTTCGAGTAACACACCGAGCAGCCGTGTCGGCTCTTCGACGATCAACAAGGGATCAGAGCGTGGTCCGGTCGGTTCGCGCCCGAAACTCACGGGAAGTCTGCTCGCAATGTGTGGCGCAAACCGTGGCGTATAGGGCACCACGTAGCCACGCAACGCAACAAGTGTTGTTCCGGCCAACAGAATAACCAGCCCGCCGAGTGGAACAAGCAGCCCGAACATCCCGGCAACAAGGAAAACAATGCCGAGATTGAGTGCTGTACACGGCCAGCATCGTCGATCACCAGTATACTCGGGCCGGCGGAGTCGGTCGAGAAGCCCCAGTGGCATACCACTGTATTCTATCGTCAGTGATTTGAGCGTTACCCACTCTCCGGTGACATATCATCAACCCACTCAGCGAACGAGTCGCTCCTCCGGCTGTTGGCAATGTACTGGTGCTGCATCGCGATAATCGCCGTTGAGAGGTCAGCACCATCTTCGAGCCGCGTGCGAACAGCCTGTTGTTTCCAGCGGCTCGGTGTCATCCCCTGTTTCCACCGCTCGGCGATTGGCTCTAAGCGCTGCTCAATCGCCGATTTGTCGACGCCAGCGGCAGCGAGCCCGGCGGTCGCAATCTCGAATAGCTCGCTGAAAATCACTGCTGAATCAGTCGTCCGTTCGCCATCGGACGTCAGCCAGACGAGATCGGCTTCGAGTCCGTCGCGAGCAGCATTGTAGAAACTCTCGTTGGCGTCGGCCCACGGCAGCGACGATATCGGATGGTCGGTTTCGACCAATCCACGGATGAGCCCGACAGTAAGCCACTGGAAGCCGACCGTGTCGGCGAGAGTTGGCTGAGTCGGCAGTGGCCGAAACTCGATGCGAAGCGATCGCTCGGTCCCCCGTCCGACCGGATCGCCGCCGATCACACACCGCAGCCAGCGCCAGAAGGTCGACCGCTTGTAGGCGAACTCCCAGTACTCATCAGCAAACGACGCCCGCGGAGCGTCGGTGAGCCATTCTCGCAAAAATGGTGCATACAGGTCGTCTTCGACAATACGGTCGATCGAGTCACGCACCGAGTCGATATCGGCTGGCACCCGAACTTTCGGGTTGTCACTGACGTTGACTGACTGCTCGAACACGGCGATCCGGAGTTCGTGATGCGTGGTCTCGACAAGTCCGAGTGGATCATTAACGTCGGTATACAGATCCGGTGGCAAAAACGGCGAGTTGGCCGCAAGCGCGACAAGCGGACCGAGTGTCCGAATTGCCGCGTTGTAGTAGGTCGGAAACGTTTCGGCGCTCGGGATCTGGAGATGTGGCTGAATCGAGGTTGCCAACGACTCGAACAACATCGAGGGAAACGTCCGGTCTACACCGGGAACCGACAATTCGATTGTCCCGCCAGCGCGCTGTCGGATGTCGGTGTCGATCGCAATATAGCGCGGGTCTGCTCGCATATTGGCTGCAACCGTCACGTCGTCGTGGTCGGTCGTTGCGGTGAGGTACTGATCGCTTCCACACTCGGGTGGAATCGTCCACATCGCGTCGGCGACGAGCTGTTGACCCGACTGGCGGGCAGCGGTATCTGTCGCCTCGAAGGCGTCGGCAATCCGGTCGGCCTGTGTAGTGAGACCCGCCGAATCGAACACGTTCGGATCGGTGTTGAGTTCGGCGTTGTGGACACCGAGTTCTTTGGTTGCGCCGGCCGCAAAAACGGTCTCGGGAACCGATGCGAGTCGCTGTCGACGCTCGCGGTCGACACTGTAGACCTCCATTTCAAGCCCAACAGCGAACTCCGGGTTGTCGAACTCGCCGGCGTCGACCGCCGCACGGAGTCTGTCGGCCTGCGCTGCGACGCGGCGACGATACTGTTCTGCGGCCGCCGGCGACAGCGAGTCCGCAACAAGCGCGTTCAGATTCAGCATGTCAGGTATTCGTTCTGTTGGCCGGCTGCTTTATTCTTCGTTACATTCGACTGATATGTAGGGCATTCGCGCCACGTTGGCAGCGGGGATACGAACCACTATGAGGACCCGAAATCGATGTGGGCTATGCGAACCAGCTTCAACATTCCCGATGAGCTACTGTCGGAGTTCGACGACACTTGGAAACAGGAAGGATTTGAATCGCGCTCGCGGGCCGTCCGGGAGGCAATGTACGAGTATATCGAAGCTCACGCGGAGCTCGAAACGGTCGAGGGCGACGTGGCCGCTATTCTGGCGTTCGATTACGAGCACGAGCCGGTGATCGAGGAACTGCACGGTGTCCAACACGAGTTTCAAGACGTGATTACGACGACAAGTCACACCCACGAAGGCGAGTGGTGTCTCGAGACGATCTTCTGTCGCGGCCCAGCCGAACGGGTCCGGAACTTAGTCTACCGGCTCCGCGATTACGATGCGGTTGGTCGGGTGAAACTCATGTTGTTGCGAACCTAACTTTCGATCCACTCGCTTTCGACGGCAACTCAGTCAGCGACGTCGGCGATCCCGGTCTGGGTGAGCCCGGAGACGGATTCCGAGACCGCACTCACGCCACCGATCGCTCGGAGTTCGGCCGCGAGTGACTGGCGCTCGGCTGGTGACCCATAGACGGCCAGTAGTTCGAGACAACAGTCCTCGGCATGACCATGTGCGTGCGCAATGACGAGTTTGCCGGCCTCGTGCCGAACATGCGATATTTTTCGCTCGACGCGAGCGTCACCATACTCGAAACAGACGACAAGGGTTGCCAGCTGTGGGGCGTCAGCGTTCGACTCTGCGGCCTCATTGAGTACGGTTCGAAGCCCGTTGCGGACGATTTCGCTCCGACCCGTGTAGCCGTGTTCGTCTGCGAACGAATCGACCGCTTCAAGCAGTGAATCCGGCATTGAGATACTGACAACGGCCATATCGGCGGCTAGTGGCCGTGACACATAGTAATTGTTATTCAGCACACCGTGATACCGTAATAACTACTATTTTTGTTGCTTCAATTCATAACTTGACTATGGCAACTGACGATTCATTATCTGACCGACCGATTCCAGTGACGGTACTAAGCGGGAGTCTCGGGGCGGGAAAGACGACGCTGTTGAACCACGTTCTGAAAAGTGATGACGATCTGAATGCGGCGGTCGTTGTCAACGATATGGGCGAGATTAACATCGATGCCGAACTCGTCGAACAGCAGTCATCGCTCTCTCAGGAGGACGAAGAGATTATCGAACTCTCGAACGGCTGTATCTGTTGTCGCCTTCGTGGTGACATGCTTGATGCGGTCGGACGGCTTGCTGAGCAACGCGACTTCGACTACCTGCTCGTTGAATCGTCGGGAATCTCCGAGCCGATTCCGGTCGCCCAGACGTTTTCGAACGGCTTCGACCACGCCGAGTTCGATCCAAGCGGCGTTTACGAACTCGATACGATGGTTAGCGTCATTGACGCCTACAGCCTGTATGAGAGCTTCCAGTCCGGACAGGCACTCGTCGACGACGCGGTCGAGGCCGGTACTGACCGCGTTCCAGAGGCCGTCTTGATGGACCAAATCGAGTTCTGTGACGTGCTGATTCTGAACAAATGTGATCTCGTCCCCGAGGAGGCACTCGACGAAATCGAAACGGTTCTCGAAACGCTCCAGCCCCGCGCGAAAATCATCCGCACCGAACACGGGGCTGTTGCGCCGAGCGAGATTCTTAATACTGGCCGATTTGACTTCGAGGCTGCAAGCAATTCGGCAGGCTGGATGGCCGAACTCCAAGAGGGTCATCACCATGGCGATGCGATGGACGAACACGGCGTCTCTTCGTTTTCCTACCGTCGTGATCGGCCGTTCCATCCCGAGCGAATCGAGACCGTCCTCGAAACACTGCCGAATGAAATCGTTCGTGCGAAGGGATTCTTCTGGGCTGCTGGCCGCGAGGATGTTGCCATGGGCCTCGACAAAGCGGGCAAGTCGGTTCGCGCCGGTGTCACCGGCCGCTGGATCGTAACCCTTCCCGAGGAACAACAAGAGCAGTATTTCGCTGCCCGCCCCGGGATCAAAGACGACTGGGACGAACAGTGGGGCGACCGCGGCATCCAGCTCGTCTTTATCGGCCGACAGCTCGATGAAGACGCACTTATCGAACGGCTCGATACAGCACTGCTCACGGACGAGGAATTCGACTCCGGGAGCTGGGACGAGTACGCCGATCCGTTCAGCCCGGAAGACCAGCGTGAATTGGCACTTTCGGACGACTAAACCGTGTCCGGAACAGAGCGGTCACAACGAATGAGCGAGCAAGAAACAGCCGACAAAGTCCAGGGAACACCACGGCCGGTCACCATCCTCAGTGGGAGTCTCGGAGCCGGCAAGACGACGACACTGAACCATCTCTTGGCGACAAGCGAGCTCGATATCGCGGTCGTCGTCAACGACATGGGTTCGCTCAATGTCGATGCCGAACTGGTTGATGTCCAACGGGACCTAGAGGGCGGCGACAGCCGGATTGCCGAACTGTCGAACGGCTGTATCTGCTGTGGCTTGCAGGGAGAGCTCCGCAACGAGCTGTTCCAACTCGGCCACAGCTACGACTTCGAATATCTGGTTATCGAGGCCTCGGGAATCTCCGAGCCCGCACCGATTGCCCAGCAGCTCGCTGGCAACAGCCCGGTTGGTGAGCTGTACTCGCTCGATACAACGGTCACCGTAGTCGACGCCCCGCGTTTTGCAGCCACCTTCGGCGGGGAGACACCCGAACGCGAGGGGGCCGACGAATCGGGCCGCCGTCCGCTGTCTGATCTCGCCATCGAGCAGGTCGAATTCTGCGACGTCTTGCTGTTAAACAAACGTGATCTCGTCGACGACGCGACTGCCGAGCGTGTCGAACGGCTGGTGACGACCCTCCAGCCGACTGCCGAACAGTACTGGATGACACAGGGACGGATCGATCCCGAGCGTGTTCTCGGAACCGGCCGGTTCGACGCGAAAACGGTTGCCAACAGCGCTGGCTGGAAACGGGCGCTCGCCCACGCGGACGCACACGATGATGAAACAAGTGCTGACCACGATCACGACCACACTGGCGATGACCATGGCCACGGTTTGCACGGTCACGGCCACGAAGACGACGATTCGCCCGGTCACAACCACGACGATCATAGCCACAACGACCACGATGGTCACAGCCACGAAGAACACAACGACCACGACAGCCACGGCGGTCACGATCATGATCACGACCACCTCCATCCACCCGAGATGTACGGGGTTGACTCGGTTACCTACAAGCGACGCCGACCCTTCCATCCAGAACGGCTCAAAGCCTGGCTCAGTGAGCTGCCAGACGGCGTTATTCGTGCCAAGGGATTGGTCTGGATTGCAGGCCGTGGGATGCAGGCCTACACGCTGAGTCTGGTCGGACAGAGTAGCCAGATTAAGGTCAACGGCCAGTGGATCGCCAGCCTCCCAGAAGACCACCAAGACAAATTCCGTCGTGCACAGCCGGATCTCGACTGGCACGAGGAGCACGGCGACCGCGAACAACGACTGGCAGTGCTCGGAACCGGCCTAGCGGCCGACGAAATCACCGCCAGCCTTGATGACTGTCTGGTCACTGACGAGGAATGGGATTCGTCGCTTTCGGCTGTCGAGAATCCGTTTCCCGAAATCGAGGGATCGGTGCTCAGACTCGGATCGAACACCGCCGCACCCTACGAGTAGGACCGTTTTCGAGGAACGACAGCACTGAAAACCCTCAGACATAACAGCCGATGACTGCAATAAAACACCACCAATGAGCGACGATACACCGACCGACAGAACGCCAACTGATCAAACACCAACTGACCGAACACCGACAGCCGACCCGGCCCGGCGGACGACCGATGAACACGATCACGACATTGTCAGCCCGCTCCAAGTCGGGATTCTCACAGTTTCAACATCGCGTTCGGAAGCAAGCGCCGCTGGCGAAACGGTCGAAGACCCCGGTGGCGACAAGGCAGCCACGATATTCGAGCGTTCGGGCCACCGAATCGTCGAGCGCCTTCTGGTGAAAGATGCCGTTGGCCCGATTCAACGGGCGCTCGATCGGCTGCTTGATGACCCGACTGTCGACGTCGTCCTCGCCACGGGGGGAACCGGACCGACTGTCGACGATGTGACGCCTGATGCAGTCGCCGCCCGGTTCGACCGCGAACTCCCGGGGTTTGGTGAACTATTCCGACACCTCTCATATGACGAAATCGGCCCACGGACGGTCGCCTCCCGTGCAATCGGTGGGATCGCCCGTGACACCCCTGTCTTCGTCGTCCCGGGAAGCCGCAATGCAGTCGAACTGGCAACGGCCGAAATCATCGTCAAGGAAGCACCGCATCTCGTTGGCTTGGCAACACGACATCGCTCCGAGTAGTCACGTTCGCTGACCAACGATAGGAGCCACCGGGCTACTGGCTCCACATAGTCGTTCTGTTTTTCAGATCGTATTCGAATGAGTGACAATTTTTCTAATAGTTGCCCGTGACACTTATACTCACACACGTAATATTAGGAATGCACTGGTTTTCGAACTCGAGTAAACTGTGCCACCACTGATGTAGTACCTTCATACAAAAGGTATAAATAATAAGTATACTACATGGCTAAACGT
>SL_4KL_010_BRINEDRAFT_10000725_pt1 | contig 17352 bp, 16 predicted proteins | sample SodLak_010_BRINE_2_FD_10664 | JGI IMG/M metagenome (IMG submission 10664)
TTTAATGGAAAACATTGGTGCTTTTCTTCCCCTAATCCTGCTATTTGTCGTTTTTTATTTTCTGCTGATCAGACCCCAGCAAAAACAGCAAAAACAGCGCAAGGAAATGATCAGTAACCTTAAGAAAGGTGATCGGGTGGTAACCATCGGGGGCATCCACGGCATCATAAAAGAGATTGATGAACAAAGCATCTCTTTACGCGTAGCTGAAAACTTAAATCTGAAATTGTCCCGCGCAGCCGTGGAAAGAGTCCTTGATGATGCAGAAGAGTAAAATTAGCAGTTAGATCAAGACACTTTAAGCCCTCCTTTAGAATGTTAAAATAATGACTTAAAGGAGGGTTTTTTTACTGTCTTAAAAGTTGTCTGATTAATGATGATCAAGTTTGCTCAACAACTTCATAACCGGTGGAACGAATGGCATCTTTTAACCTTTCGGGTTCGACTTCTTCCGGGTTATATTTAATTATTGCTTTTTGTTCATTAAAACTGACGATGGCTTCCAACACACCCGGCACTTTGTTTAAGCTGTTTTCCACTCTCTGGGCACAATGATTGCAGCTCATGCCGGATATGCTGATCACAATATTTTTACGCTTTTCCTCATTTACCGGTTTGTTCATTTATTGCACCTCCTGGCCAGTTTAAAAATTCATCTTAGTATTGGCACACCTCTACATTGGCCCCATTAAAGTTCTAATCTTCTTAACAACTGCGCGTTGAACGCCACGATTACCGTGCTCGCCGACATCAGGACAGCGCCGAGAGCAGGCGTTAAAAGAATGCCCCATGCGGCCAGGACACCGGCGGCCAGGGGAATGGCTATAATATTGTAGCCGGCAGCCCACCATAAATTTTGAACCATTTTTCCATATGTCGCCCTGGAAAGGGTGATTATTCTTGGTATATCACGGGGATCAGATCTTACCAGGACAATGTGACCGGCTTCTACGGCTACGTCAGTCCCCGCGCCGATGGCAATCCCAATATCAGCTGTAGCCAGCGCCGGAGCATCATTTACTCCGTCTCCAACCATCGCCACTTTTTTCCCGAGGGCCTGGAGTTCTTTCACTTTGGAAGCTTTATCTTCCGGAAGCACTTCGGCAAAGACTGTATCGATCCCCAGTTCCTCGGCTACGGCATCGGCCACAGCCCTGGCATCGCCTGTCAGCATGGCTACCTCAATTCCGCGTTGATGGAGAGCTGAAACAGCTTCCCTGCTTTCGCGGCGCACAGCATCCGCAACTGCAAATACAGCAATCGGCGTATCATTATTAAGCAAATAAATTGCAGCCTGCCCCCTCTTAGCCGCTTTCTCTGAAACCTCCCGGAGGGCCGGTGGAATTTCTGCGCTTCCTTCATCCAACAAATTAGGCCCGCCCATCTGGTATTCAACCCCATCTATGGTGGCGGTGACCCCTTTGCCCTTAATTGCCTGAAACTGCTCGGCAGCAGGAACCGAGATCTCTCGTTCCCGGGCCGTTTTTACAATACCGCGGGCGATGGGATGTTCAGATTCTGATTCTACTCCTGAAGCCAGCCGCAGCGCTTCCTCTTCAGTAATACCGTCGGAAGCAGACATGGCCACAACCCGAAATTCTCCCAGGGTCAGGGTTCCGGTTTTGTCAAAAATTATGGTATCAAGGTTGCGGGCTTCTTCCAGACCTAAGCGGTCCCGCACTAAAAGACCGCCCATTGCACCCAGAGTTGTCGAGATGGCCACCACCAGGGGTATGGCCAACCCCAGGGCATGAGGACAGGCAATAACCAGGACCGTAACAACCCTGACTATAGTAAAGTCGATCGGCATACCCAAAAACTGCCACACGATCAGGGTAAGCACCCCGGCCAAGACAGCAACAGCGGTTAGAAACTGGGCGGCCCGATCGGCTAAATTCTGGGCCCTGGACTTTGAGGATTGTGCTTCGGAAACCAGCCGCATGATTCCCGATAACTTGGTTTCTTCACCGGTGCTTGTAACCTTAATCCTGAGCGAACCTTCACCGTTATTAGTGCCGGCAATAACTTCATCTTCTTCTTTCTTCTTAACCGGCGCAGATTCGCCCGTGATCATGGCTTCATTAACATCACTTTTTCCTTTTTCTATGACTCCATCCGCCGGTATATTGGCCCCCGGCCGGACCAGGACCATATCGCCAGCTTTTAATTCGCTTACCGGGATCTCCTCTTCTCCCTGGGCGGTAATGCGAACAGCGGTATCCGGCAGGAGTTTAGCCAGTTCCTGTAAGGCCCCATGGGCCTGAACGATGGAACGCATTTCAATCCAGTGGCCCAAAAGCATAATCGTCACAAGAGTGGCCAGTTCCCACCACAGCGCTTCAGCCTGTATCAAATTCAGTTCGACAACCCATGAAAACAGGAAAGCAACCGTGATAGCCAGGGAAATAAGAGTCATCATACCGGGAAGCCGCGCTTTAAGTTCCTTCCATGCTCCCTGGATGAAAACCCAGCCCCCATAAAAAAAGATGATCGTGCCAAGAACAGGTGGAATCCAGGCCGATCCGGCAAACTCTGGCGCCTGATAACCCAGGAGGTTCTGGATATGCACCGACCAAAAAACTACCGGTAAGGTCATAATTAAGGACAGCCAGAACTTGTCCTGAAACATTTTAGGGCTGTGCCCGGCATGCTTATCATGATCATCATGACCGCTTTGATCATGACCGCTTTGATGCATACTCTCAGAACGGTGCTGATTTTCATTGTTATTGGTCATGGATATTTAGCCCCCTTGATCGTGTTTATCGGTTTTCATAAAGCTACTCCGTTTCGATCGGATTCAGCTCTCTTCACATGGTTAGGAATGCATATGGGAAATGAATACCGGCGCCGGTTGGATTTAAAAATGGCTGTTTTCAACCTCAAGGTAATTATCTTTAATCATTGTAAGGCTGGACCTGGAAATCTGCCATCCCCCTGGTTGAATGTTTGCTGTTAATATTGTCTGAATTCTGATGTAAACCTACGATTAAAGAGTACGTTTCTCCGGGCGCTATCTCTTCAACATTATACCCCTGATCAGCCGGGAAGCTCAGTGGATAAGCAAATTCAAGCACCGTTCTTCCATTGGACCGCTCAAAGTATGGTTGCAATATTGCTGTGACATCAGTTTCAGAATGGGCATGTCCTCTCCCCACATCTTCCCTGAAAGCCGGCTCTCCTTCTTCTGTAAGATAGCCCAATATCATATTGGCGCCGTTCATGCCACCGCCGCTCCGGTTAAACCCGACAGAAAGCCAACCTTCAGCTTCCGCTTCCATGAGAACATAAATGAAATCCTCATCATAGGCCAGGTATATTACAGAGCCTGCTACTTCTATTGGATCCACCGGGTAGCCCTCGCTGGATCCATCCATGTTCAAGGGCTCTTCAACGCGGCCCATAATATTCTCCGGTTCCTCGACCGGTTCTTCAACTGTCTCATCAGCGGGATCGGCTTCACATCCGACCAGTATAAACATGACAACCATCATAATCGCCAGCCAGAAATACTTTTTAAACACTTCCTATCCCTCCTTAGAAAAAATAGTGTTGTTCCAAAAACCTGCATTCAAAGAACTATTTTCCACAAAAATAATTTAACCACTATTATTATAGTTTTAGTATTGTTATTTTAGGAAAATAAACTCCGGCTGTCAACTGACAGCGGCAACCCATTTCGAATATTAAATAAAGGAAATCCCGAACAGGGTTAAATACCCTACCAGGAACAGGAAAGGTGTATCCCAGGTGTGGGGTGAGAAAGCCTCGGCTAGAGTCATCACCAGCGGCAGGACAAGCAGGCCGACAGAGAGCTGCAAAGGGGTAAAAAGGTTATAAGAAAAAGCCAGGACTGCTATGCTGGTTAGGAATATGCAGGCGCTTCCTTCAAGGGTGCGGACATACTTTTTCTTTGTAAACAAGGCATGAGTTTGATAATGATGCCTGCCGAAACGGACCCCCACCGGTTCGGCCAAACCGTCGCCAATACCGTTAATCAGGATTGGCAAAAATATCCATTCCAGTAAATCATAATAGTAAAAGAGCACGATCATGGGCAGCAGGACCAGAAAACCGGCCCCGATCTGGGTTATTAACCAAACCAGGGTATGGGGGCGATCTTCGGGGCGATCAAAGGATAGGAACATGGTCCGGACTACCGGAATCCTGTTTCGAACAGGTTCCATATAAATGGCCAGAAATAGAATAGCAAGAAGTGCTCCCAAAAAAAACAACCCGAATGTTGCTTCATAGGCGAAAACACGGTCTATATAAACTGGCACAAAAAAAAGAACGAAATGATTTATTTTTCGGGTATAGTTGACCTTCACCCCTTTGTATTTGACCAGAAGGCCACAACTATACTGAACCGAAACTAAAATCGCCATTTTGATCAGCTGGTTTAATAGAAATAATGTAATAATGGATATACACTTCTTTCAGAATGTGCTGTATTACGATTTTACCATTTACCCCGCATAGTTTCGATGTGGCTTAATTTAAACCCTGTTAAACAATCATCGAAAATGAATTTGGTGTAAAAACATATCCTGTCAGCCTGTCTAACGCTGATTAGTCTGGAATTTGCGGCCACTTCTTGATATCATTGCTTATGAAAAAAGATTTCTTTGAAAAAGGTCCACCTAAATGTTCGATCATCTACAGGAGAGGTGAACAGTAATGTCATGTCTGCTTGAACCCCTTACAGAAGGCCCCCTTGCGCTTCCCAACCGCCTCGTGATGCCGCCGATGGGAACCGAAAAATCAGATAGCGACGGCCGGGTAAGCAAAGAACTGCTCCATTATTACGATCAAAAATCTCAAGGGGGCTATATCGGCCTGGTCATCGTTGAACACAGCTACATCAGTCCCGAAGGAAAGGCCAGCCCCCGCCAGCTCTCGGTCGCTGAAGACATCTCAATTATAGGGCTAAAAAAACTGGCTGATCTCATCCATGCCAACGGTTCCAAGGCGGTGGTGCAGATTAACCATGCCGGCAGCAATACCACAGAAGAAGTTACCGGGATTACCCCGGCAGCTCCTTCAGCAGTAAGGCACCCCCAGAAAAAAACCAGGCCCCGCGAACTTACCGCTGCTGAGATTGAGAAAATCATCGATGCTTTTGGCCATGCCGCCCGGCGAGTTAAAGAAGCCGGTTTTGACGGGATAGAAATCCATGCCGCCCACGGCTTTTTGCTTAATCAATTTTACTCGCCGCTGACCAATCAGCGCGCTGATCCATACGGAGGAAGCCTGGATAAACGGATTAAGATCCATCTCCAGGTTATCGAGGCGGTTCGTGAAGCCGTCGGCAAAGATTATCCGCTAGTGTTGAGATTGGGGGCTTCCGACTACATGGATGGCGGGGCTACCATCGAAGACAGTCAGTATAGCGCCCTTGAATTTGAAAAAGCCGGAGTAAATATCCTCGATATATCGGGAGGACTTTCTGGATACAATATCCCCGGCTTAACCGGGCAGGGCTTTTTTGCCCCCCTTACTGAAGCAATCAAGGAAAAAGTGTCCATTCCGGTTATACTTACCGGGGGCATTACCGAAGCCCGGGCAGCTGATCAATTGCTCGCCGCTGGCAAGGCTGACCTGATCGGGGTGGGTAGAGCTATTTTCAAGGATTCTGATTGGGCCAGGAGGGCTGTGGAAAGCCTGCGCTAAAAGAAACTGAGTACAGGGCTGAGGTTTGCTGGTTTATCAGGGTTTAAAACCCACTTAACCTGTCCCAATAACAAAGTTACAGGATTGCTATAATTGTATTAGCCCCCTGAAACTTATGATATAATCCTACAGGAATGGTTAGGGTTACCTGAAGCTTTAACTATTAAAACCCGGGCAGGCTGGAAATACCTGCAGGGGCAATTAACGGAGGGGACCAATTTGATCGCAGTCAATTCAACCGGGGGCGCCATGATTGAAGCAAAAAACTTGACCAAACAATACGGTAAGATTAAAGCAGTTAATAATATTTCGTTTGCCGTAAGACATGGTGAAATTTTTGCCTTCCTGGGGCCGAATGGGGCCGGGAAAACTACGACCATAAAAATGTTAACCACCCTATCGAAACCGACCAGTGGAACAATGACCCTGAACGGGTTTGATCCGGTTCGCAATCAGGCCGCAGCCAGGAATTCTTTCGGTATTGTATTCCAGGATCCAAGCCTTGATGAAGAATTGACAGCCTATGAAAATATGGTTTTACATGGTGTCCTTTACAATATTCCGAAACCGGTCCAGAGCCAACGTATAGAAATGCTGCTCCAATTGATGCAGCTGTGGGAGCGAAAAAACGACCAGGTAAAAAAATATTCCGGCGGCATGAAACGAAGGCTGGAAATTGCCAGGGGCCTTTTACATCTTCCCCAGATCCTTTTTCTCGACGAGCCTACCCTTGGCCTTGATCCGCAAACCCGCAACCTGCTCTGGAAACACATTCGTGAATTAAATCAAAAAGAAGGAATCACCGTCTTCCTAACAACCCATATTATGGAAGAAGCAGAACGGGTTGCCGATACTGTGGCCGTTATCGATCATGGCGAAATTATTGACCGGGGATCTCCCCGGGAGCTGGCAAAACGGACCGGGGCATCCTCTCTGGAAGAAGCCTTTTTGAGCCTGACCGGAAAAACAATCAGAGACGAAGGACCTGAAACCTTTCGGCAAATGGCCGGCCAATTCTTAAGGAGGAAGAGGTTGAAGTAATGAAAGTAATTTATATCCTCTGGCTGCGGCAGCTAAAACGTTACTTTCGTTCAAAATCGCGCATTATCGGTGCTCTCGGGCAACCCCTGCTCTTTTTGTTTGCCCTTGGCTTCGGTTTTGGCCCGGTTTTTGAACAGGCGGGGGAAGGCAACTATTTGCAGTTCCTGGTTCCCGGTATTATAGCTATGAGTATCCTGTTTACCTCAATGTTTAACGGTATAGAAATTATATGGGACCGCCAGTTTGGATTTTTAAAAGAAACTTTGGTGGCCCCGGTTTCCAGGGTCAACATAATGCTGGGAAGAACCCTGGGCGGTGCGACTGTAGCGATTTTTCAGGGAATAATTATCCTGGCCATCTCCATATTGATTGGCTTCCGCTTTGTTAGCCCGGCCGGGTTGCCTTTAGCCCTGCTATTTATGTTCCTCATCGCCCTCCTCTTTACCGCTTTGGGTACCGCCATAGCCTCGGTGCTTGAAGATATGCACGGCTTTCAACTGATCATGAATTTTTTGGTGATGCCCCTCTTCTTCCTCTCGGGGGCCCTTTTCCCTATCGAGAATCTGCCGGCAGGAGTAAATGCCCTGGTCCAGCTCAACCCCTTATCCTACGGGGTTGACGGTTTGCGAGGTTCTTTGATCGGCCTATTTCAACTGGGTTTATTGACCAATATTGCCGTGCTGGTAAGCTGCGGGTTAGTACTGGTTACAATCGGGGCCTATCTTTTTTCCAGGATAGAGGTTTAGATTTATTGTTCAATATAGCGCTTCTATTCCTTCCAGTACTGGGGACGGGCAAGTTTCTCGGCACATAAGACCCTTCCTTTTGCCCGATCAAGGGCACCGGGATTCAGGGCCAGGACCATCCAGGCATCGGCTGCTTCGGCCGGGATCGGGTACGGGGCTTGAAAACCAAAGAGGCCGGCCGGCTTAAAACCATGGCGCGGGTAATATTCGGGATGGCCGAGGACAAATACCAGAGCGATACCTCTTTCTGTAAGCAGTCTCAACCCTTCTGCGATAAGCCTGCCGCCAATTCCCTTTCTTTGCAGATCAGGGGCCACTGCAATCGGGGCCAGTAATGAAACCGGAACGTCTTCGTTTTCAGCAATCTGCGCCTTTGTAAATAAAACATGTCCCACTACCCCCTGATCATCGAGTGCCACCAGGGATAAGAACGGTTTTGCGGTGGGATCCTCCAAAAGAGCTTTTACCAGTTCCACGATGACCGGGCCTTCATCTTCACCAAAAGCTTGCTTTTCGACTTCAAGCAATGCCCGCAGATCAGAAGACCGTGCCTCTATTATTTTCAATGGATTGCTCAACTCCTTAAGGATAACGCATCCAGATCAATAGCAAAAATTGCCTGACTAGCAGATGTGTCTGCTTAGTAATAACCATTTAATACCTAACTATTGGTCACTGCCGATTACGGGACTTTCCCCAGTCTTGCAGCAGTCGACCTTACCCGTAATTTCTGGAACTATCTCCACGGTTTTTTCCAGGGAGCCTTTACTGTCTTTTCCACCTCTTCAGAAATCCGCTTACATCCCATATCTTTATCATACATCATTAAGCGGCGATAAGTTGCGGTTTGATAAAATTTATTGGATTACAATATTTATTTGTCCTAAAAGTGTTTATTAGCGGCAGTTTTTGTCCATTCCTAATTGACCATGAATTAAAACCTGTGTTATTATTGTTTCACCACAAAAAGGAAAATCCTATCTTATTTTGTAATAACAGAGATTACAGAGATAGGCCGGTTTGCTTTGATTCACCGATCGGTTTATCGTGGGACACCCGATACCGAAACCTTCTCCAAATAATTGATAACCAAAGGGGGGATGTAACAGTGCCATCTAACAAAGCCGACACTGTAATAGGGAAAAATACAATTTTTAATGGAACCTTGAGCAGTAAAGAGGTAATCCACATTGAAGGGGAAACTGAAGGAAACATCACAAACCAGAGCGATGTGGTAGTCGGAGAAAGCGGCAAAGTCAAAGCCGATTTAAAAGCGAAGAACGTGACTATAGCCGGCTATTACGAAGGAACCCTGGAAGCAAGCGGAAAGCTGGAGATTAAGATGACCGGTCAAGCCCGCGGAACATTTAAAGCGAATACCCTGGTCACTGAAGAAGGAGCCGTCCTTTCCGGTAATACAGAAATGAAAGCCAAACAGCAGGTTAAAGAAGTTTCATAAGAAACGAAAAAGCCACTGCACTTGTATTTTTTAATCATCCCAATTGGGCCGGAGATTTTTAAGGACATGCAAAAAATCTCCCGGTGGTTGTGATTGAATAGTGGTTGTGATTGAATAATAGTAAATAGTTCTCCCCTCGTCAACATATCTTTTAATCTGCAATAATATCGCAGAGCACTTTTGCTCTTAACTTGCGCGATGACTGTTCAGTGGTTGATCTTCTGCAAGCATCTAAAAAATCTTGAATTTCGGGATCTTCACGATCACACAACAAGCTAAACTGGTCAAGTTTAGCTTTAGTGGGCCCGATATCTTTTTTTAGATCGGTATTTCTCCGGCCATCCAAACCTTTTATACCAAACAAGGAATGGTAAACAGCGCAGAAGAGACTATAAAATAAGTGGATTTGGCTGTAATGGGTCTCCTTTAGTTGATGCGGGGAATAAATTTCTGTGATCGTCTTCAGGGCCTCATCTACCTGTTTAACATAACCGTTTAAATCGACATCTTCATCATTGAAGCGTTTATAATACTTAATGATGGCTCTTTTCGGTTCAATACCCCCCACAGCAACCACAAGCAAATCAGAAGCCAATTCAGCTTCCGCCATCCTGGCGACCTTTTGTTTGGTTAACATGCCGGATTCCTCGAAATAGTTTACATAGCTATAACCGATTTGATAACTCGACTGCTTGAACGGCCCGGAAAACTCTGCATTCCGTAATTCCTGGGGATTTAATCTTACCGAATAGGTATTTAGCCTGGCAAAAATATCAAGGGTTTCTTCGTAGCTTAAATCGTAAAGCAAATCCACACCTATCTCATAACCGAGGATGTTAGATTTAACATCTTCAGGAAGATCCGAATAAAAAATATCGGCAAACTCTTTATTGTGCGATTTATAGATAGTAAAACTATCGCTGCAATACTCAAGTATAGTGCGCAATCTTTGCTGCCCGTCAATGATCTTCTTTTCTCCGGCTTCTCTCAGACTCTGGGTCATCAATATTTTAGGTATTGGCTTCCCCGTTATAATCGTATCCATTAAGTAGGATTTTGCCTGGGTGGTCCAAACACCCCTTCTTTGGAAATCAGGGCTTAAGTTTAAAAGGCCATTATTATTCCACTCCAAAAAATCATTAATCATGTAAACCCTGGTTGTAAAACTTCTCATGGTCCTACCTCCCTAAAAAACATTATAACATTTAACAAAAAATGATGGGTTCAGCTTTATTTTATGCAGGCTAAACCCTGCAAATTCAGTGACATCCTCACGGAATCGATAGGCCCCGAGGATTCCCGCCGGAGATTCTAAAACACGGCAACCATAGCTTCGATTCCAATACAAAAAAAGCAGAATGCCCAAGTTACATCCCCTTCAGGGCCAGCACTTCTTTAGCGCGCTTCCTGTCACCGGTGCAGCTGATCATGCGGGGGGCATCAAAATATTTTAATTCAAAACCGTGATCCCGGTATAGTTCAATAATCCGTTCAGTAGCCTGGTTGGACAAGACGACAGGACCGGTGTGTTCAGCTAACCATTTGACCAGGCGAACCTGTTCTTTCCAATCGAAACCGTTTTTCGAGTAATTTGTAAATTCCACGTCGTAGGGGGGATCGGCGTAAATGAAGTCATCTTCTTTGAGAAGCGGTTCTGCAAAGTCGGTGCAGGCAAACTCCCATTTTTTAAATACTTCCCGGTAAGGCCTGTAATCATAAAGGTAGTTGATTTTTTTATACCGGCCGAAAGGAACATTGAACCGGCCCTTTCGGTTGAAGCGGCACAACCCGTTATAACCGGTCCGGTTAAGGTAATAAAACAGCTCGGCTGCTTCCTTAGAGTTCTCTTTTCCTTCTTCTATCAACCGGTTAAAACGCTCCCGGTGCTGATAATAAAGGCTTTCATCGTTTTCCATGGTTATTTCCAGCTGGAGGCCTTTTTGCACCCACCGGAAAAAATTAATCAAATGAGGATTGACATCATTAAGCAGCGCTTTTCCGGGCCTCAAACCCAGCGTAACCGCCAGCCCTCCGCATAAAGGCTCAACCAGGCGATAGCGGCTGTATGGTTTCCAAAGCGGTATCAAGTGGGGAACCAGCCACCTCTTCCCGCCGGCCCATTTAAGAGGCGGCCGTAAATCCAGCACACCGGTAGTTTTAGAGGCCATAGGCTATATCCATCCTTTATGAAGTCATTAACCATCAAAACCTTACCGGTTCATAAATTCAACCAAGGAATAAAATTTCCTGCACTCAAATGCTTCATTTGCGCTTTATACTGCTGTAGACCATCCAGCCGCCAACTGCAATCAAAGCGACAATCCAAAGGTAATTCAACAGGTTGAGGTGCTCGGCCCACTGCCCCGAAAAACTGATAATACCGGCCAATAATAACAAGCCCGCTGCCGGATAAACCGGCCAGAAACGCTCGCCATGATCCAGTGATCTGAACCAATAAGTATGCACCAGGAAAACTGCCAGGAAACTCAAACTGAGGCCCAGGAAAAAGAAGGCGGGGCTAAGATCATCATAACCGGGCTGAGAAAAAACCTATTGCTCTGCTCCCGTTACAGCCGCAAGCGACACCCTAACCGGACGATCTTCGGGAACTTTAATGATCAGGAAATGGCGTTCCGGAGATCTTTCCGTAACACCGGAATAATTATATTCCAGCTTAACCCTCCACAGTTCCGACTCCAGGTCCTTTTCAGCTATATCGATCTCACCGTTTACTACGGATTGATTGCCTGTTGAAGCTACGTAATAGGTGTAACCTTCATGCGAGTTGCTAAATACCCTCGCCCCCCGATTTAACGCCAGTTCATGGCTCAACCAATGGAACAGTTCAGAAGGAACGTTATCAACTATTTCCAGCATATCTTCTTTATTATCCCCCAGCGCAGGATCTTCAGGAGAGCAGCCCCAAGAAAACATCACTATGGCAAGCAATAACAGGAGTAATGTTTTTATTTTCAATTTGGACACCTCTTTATGTAATTGGATCAATTCGTCATTTATAGCGCCATAGCGAAAACCTTAAGNCCAGCATATTAAAAACCGGCAGGGTTATTTTCTGGCCTGAATAATTCTTACCGCATTTGTAAATACANGAGTTGAATTTACGTCTACAAAGCCGGCCTTCGCCACAAAAGACTCCGTATCTCTGGCAATATGGTCACCGGTAAGCCTGTAAAGCGGCTCTGCCACGGTGGTGAACAGCTGGCCGAACAGGCCCTGGGTGCGGACATGTTCGAGCAGCAGCAATTGCCTGCCCTGTTTCAGAACCCGGTATAGTTCCTGTAACCCTTGTAGCGGTTTATGTAATTGACAGAATAAAAAAGTAGTTACGGCTGTATCGAAACTTTCTGCCCTAAAGGGCAGTTTTTGAATATTCCCGATTATGAAATTTATTTTTAAATCGTATCTGACAGCCCGGTGGCGGGCTCGATCAAGATAATTCCGGTTGTTGTCCAGGGCTGTTACCTTAAACTCAGTCCTGTAGTAAGGAATATTAAGACCCGTTCCGGCCCCTGCTTCTAGTACTGCCGGACCTTCAACCCGGTTCCATAATTTTCTGCGCCATTTTTTGGCCAGCAGCATATCAAGGCCTCTCATGAAAAAATCATATTTTGCTGCCCCGGCCGGAGTATCTTTCATTGATCCATCTAGACCTCCCCATGCAATAAATTATAGCCTTTTAAATATTTTAGGAACTCCTGGTAAATACATCTTCAACGCTTAATTGCTTAATTGCTTAGCAGGTGCAGATAGGAATTTGCAGCTCTTGAGTCTAAAACGACAAGAAATTGTCATTAATAAACTTCATATTATGAGGTTGTGATCCTGACGGTAACCAAACCCTCCGGCAAACAAAACGCAAGCCCTAATTAAGCAGCAGGTCAGCCTGCTCGAGTTTGAATTCCGGCTCTCCTATGATTACCAGGCCCAGGTCTCCGTTCAGGGTTAAGAGATCTCCTGTTTCAATCAGTTCCGTGGCCCGGCTAACCCCGTTCACCGCCGGAATATTTAACTCCCGCGCGATGATGGAAGAGTGAACCAGCATCCCGCCGCGTCTTTCCACTATACCCGCAGCGAGGGGGATAATGAAGGTTATTTGGGGTTGCACTGCATCAAAAACCAGGATTTCACCGGCGACCACATCTTTAAAATCATCCACCGAGTGGATTACCCGGGCTTTTCCGGTAACCAGACCTTTTGAAGAGGGGTGTCCGACCAGTTGACGCGGTTTTAAAGCCGCACTTTTTTCTTCCTGCGCCGGCGCTTTTATTGCAGGTGGGTTGTACTTCTTCTGTTTTTGTAAACTTTCCAGCACTACCGGCCAGTCGTCGAGTTGGATCTGTTCCGGCAGATCTGTTACCAGGCCGTCTTTAAAAAGGCGGTTCAGGCCTTCTTTCAGGTATAAATAAAGCTGGTTTTCCAGTTTGCCCAGCAAAATATTATCATCATCGCGCAGCTTCCAGCTGAGGCGGCCGATCCTGAGCCAGTTTAAGGCCTCAGTTTGTTTCCCGGGCCCGGCTTTTTCCAGGTATGCTTTTTCCAGCGTTTGATATTTTGCCGGGTCCCCCGCTTCTTTTTCTTTTTTTAAGGGATCCCCGGAGAGAGCCAATACATTCTGAAGCAGGCTGCAGGGATTGTCGGCCAGACTTACTTTTTCGTAATAGATGTTCATCTGTTCGGTAAGCAATTGTTCAAAAGCGAAGGCAAAGCCAGCCCCCCCTGCAGTTTCAGTTTTGATCTTCTCCAAAAACTGGTTCGTATCGACCTTATCCTGGCCCGCTAGAAAGTGCGAAACTTTATTTTTCAGGGTCTTGTTTTTAGAAAGCACTTCTCCCAGTTCTTGCAACTGCCGGTTTCGCTTCCCGGCCATTAAATCTTCTGTCTTAAGGAGCAGAATAAACTCATAGGGATCATCAGGCTTGATCAGATCATTGTAATAGGTGCCAAAAGTACGGATTCCGTGGGCAAAAGGAATAAAATCATCCCGGTAGGTCTTCTTCCACCGTCGGTAGCTCTGACCTCTTTGTTCAAGCCGCTCTGAAAAAAGACCGTTGTCCTCCGGAAACGGGCCTTCGCTGACGAATTGCCCCACCTCTTCGATTAGCTTGGGAATCAGTTCTTTTTCAACCCTTTCGGTCAGTGCCAGGAGAGAATTCTTTCCCGGGGTCAGGGTAAGGTACCAGGCCCTTTCATCTTCAGGTTTGCTGTTCAGCCCCGTAATCGGCCTGACCTGGAGTACGGTAAAAGCTTCATCAACACCGGTCCATTCAATATCGACCGGCTTACCGAAAATCTTTTCCAGGGCCAGGATCTTCAACCGGAGTGCTTCCAGGGCATCATTTGCCATCAGGCTAGTTGTACTTTCACCTGACGGATTTAAGATCCTGCCGGAATCCTTTTTTAGTTTAATCCGCTCCGGTTCCTCAATATTATCGACCAGCAGGTCGAGGGAGCCACTGATAACCTCCAGGATGATAACATCTTGTTGACCGCTGGATGGGTCCGCGCTGAAGGCCAGTCCCGAAATTGAGCTCGGCTCCATAACCTGGATCAAGACGGGCATTGTGCTATGCCGGGAATCAAGCTTTTTTTCATCCCGGTAAAGCAAAGAGCGGTCGCTCCACAATGAGGCCCAGACCAGCTTAACTGTTTCGATCAGCTGATCAGGAGTTACATGAAGATAAGACTCGTGGATACCGGCAAAAGATGCTGATGCGGAATCTTCTGCTGCAGCGGAAGAACGAACAGCAAACTTTGTTCCGGAGGGCCATTTGGAAGCATAAGACATGATCTCTTTTTCCAGGGCTGCGGGTACTATCGCTTTTAGAAAGAAGGAGCGTATCCGCAAAGCGACATCCCAGATTTCCTCCCAGCGCATAGAGCTAAAGGATTTCCGGTACAGCTCCAGGTCGATTCGCTGCTGCAAATCATTATGCCCGGTAAAGACCCGGTAGCTTTCGGCGCTGATAATAAAACCGGAGGGCACATGGAATCCTTCTCTTATACAAAGCGAAAGATTGCGAGCCTTATTGCCCAGCAGCTCGGTGGGGTAGTCATAAGCTTCTGCAAGAGAGACTATGAAAGGTTGCCGGGTACCCACTGGTAGACCTCCTGGAACCGCCGCACATAGAAAAAGCGTATAATATCAACCAGGATCAGGCTTGAAGAGGGGGAAGTGATAAATTTTTCGAGATAGCTGTGCCTTTTGATTAACAGCCCGGACCAGTGCTCCACTTCTTTGGGGTCTTCAAGGGGCCTGGCTTTTCCGGTAATGGTCACGGCCCTGATCAGGTTTATACTTTCCGGCTGCTGAGCGCGGTTATCGATTAAAAGTGAAACTTTCTTATACTTATTGATCAGACTATACTTTCTGGTCTGGGAGGGGGTGGAAAAAGCCAGGTGCCTGAGCTCCTCGCTGATCGCATAACTGATTAAATTTGTGTAGGGCTGACCTTCGCCCTGGGTAGCCAGGACGGCAAAAGGCTGCTCAAAACAAAGGGCCCTGATTTCGGACTCAACCTGGTCCCTGGCGTTATCAATCCTGCCGGGGACGACGTCGACAAAATCCGGCTCATCATATCGATTTTTCACCAAGATCCCTCCCTGGATGGAACTACGCTTTTATTATTATCTATTTAATTCGACGAGGCTGGCGCTTTGGCCTGCCTTTGCAGCATTTAAGCAGTGGAGAATATGATTGCTTACAAAGGCCTTGAAAAAAAGGTTACAGGTCCCATAATTAATTTAGATCCCGGTCGGCACATGTTTGATAATTTTTGTTCTGTCGTAAAAGTTGTCAACAACCCCGTCCCCTTGACATTATTGAAAGAGGCTGGTAATCAAGGCAATGATTTGGTCATTATCCAGGCTGCTTCTGCCATCGCCTCCCTGTAAGCCGTAATTTCCGAAATCAGAATGGTTCAATCCTTCTACCTCAATAATTTCGACCCCTGGAGGTAAGTTGTCTTTAGCCGCCTCGTAATTATCCCGGTTGATTATTTTATCTTCTGTGCCCATTAGTGAAACAACGGGCCCTTCGAAAGTGCCGAGATCCCGGTCACAGTATGAGCCGAACAGAAATAGTCCGTAAACCTTTTCCGGGTTATTTTCTGTAAACCGGCAGGCCGTTATGCCGCCCAGGGAATGCCCGCCCACCCAGGCCTGACCGAGATCGTAACTTTCAATGATCCTGCCCGCGGCCTCAATGTCAAATATGGCCGCATTAAAGGGCGCCCTGATCACATAAACTGTTTTCTGGAGTTCAAGCGCCACCCTGCCCATTTTATAAAGATAAGCCTCCGGTGCAACCAGGCCTCCCGGGTAATAAACAAGGGGCATTTTTTCAGGATCTATTTGAGCAGGCTTTAGAAGAAAATAGTTATTGCTTTCGATGATGGCCACTTCCGGGTCGGTTTTGATTTTTTGCAAATAGTCGGCCTGGGCTGAATAGGTGCGGAGCTGTACATAGACCCAAAAACCGGCCGGAATAAGAATGATTAAGATCACCAAAACCAGGATTACCTTCTTGTAATGAGCCCTAAAGCGGGTTTTTATTGTTCCTTTAGGCACCCTTCCCCTCCTCCTTTAATGCCCTTGAGGTCCAAAGTAAGCTTATAATTTCCAGACATTTAAGCAGGACCTTCCAGTCCTCTTGGATATTGGCAATAATATGATTTAGGTCTGCTTGTTCATTACTTCCAGGCTACTAACAATACCGACCGCTATTTTTACGCTATTGCTCTTAGTATACCATTAACTTGTTAATTTTAGCCTGAAACCCCGTTCAAAAACCTTTAAAGTAAAAACCTTCTGAATTAAGATAGCAAACGAAAACATTTTAGGATATGATGAATTAAGAAATTGAAAGCATGGTTCAATTAGGATAATTGTGACAGATTAGACCAAGCCCATGTAAAGGCAGGTAAATTCAATGGCTGAATATGATAAAACCCCGGAAAGACAAAGCATCCCCTGGATGGGTGGCAAATATGCCGGTCAGCTGAAAGACCGTGTTCCCCACGGACAGGGCCGGCTATTGCTACCGGACGGCGCCAGGTATGCCGGGGAATGGAAAGAAGGAAAACCCCACGGCAAAGGCACCGTCTATCATGCCAGCGGCGGCACCTACAAAGGAGAGCTTCATAACGGTAGGCGGCATGGTTACGGTATTTACACCAAACCGGACGGGGAAATTATAAAAGGGATGTGGGAACAAGGGCAGTTCGTAAAAACCCTGGAAGACCTGAAATTGGATGGAGATATTAAGCCGCTTTTCCCGGATAAGCCGGCTGATCGGGATAGGATTAAGGCGATCCCGGCCATAAAAGTCAGCAACCTCAGTCACTGGTATGGCAACCTTCAGGCAGTTAAAGAAATCAATTTTGAGGTTTATCCCGGTGAAATTCTTGGCTTTCT
>SL_4KL_010_BRINEDRAFT_10000726_pt1 | contig 17349 bp, 15 predicted proteins | sample SodLak_010_BRINE_2_FD_10664 | JGI IMG/M metagenome (IMG submission 10664)
GATTGGTCGGAACGAGACGCCCGGAGCGGGATTTGAACCCGCGTCACGACCGTGACAGGGTCGTATGATGGGCCACTACACCATCCGGGCAAACATTACGACGCCCCGAAAACGGGGGACGCCCGGAGCGGGATTTGAACCCGCGTCACGACCGTGACAGGGTCGTATGATGGGCCACTACACCATCCGGGCTTGTCGCGTTCTTTCGTACCCCTGTCTGGCAAATAAGGCTTGTCATCGTCGGCGAGGGTGTGGACTGGTGACAGGGGAGACGCAGCGTGAGGGTGAACAGCGAACACGAGAACGATCGGTGCCAACGGTACGTTTTTGTGTGATAGCTGCGTGAGTGCGAGTATCGTACGCCCCCTGTCGTCGTGAGCCGTGCGCGGCGGAGCCGGTTGACAAGTCTTATGACGCTGGCCCATATAGCGATCTGTAGTATCTCGTGATAGCTTCTTTCAATAACCACCACCCATGGTAGACGTAAGCCAACACGAACTCGTCCCGGACCACGTCCTGCTCGACGATCCCGAGGAGGTCGACGCGGTTCTGGCAGAGTACGACGTGAAACGGACGAACCTGCCGAAGATCAAACGTACGGATCCCGCGCTCCCCGACGAAGCCGAAGTCGGTGACGTGGTGAAGATCGTTCGAAACTCCCGCACGACCGAAAAGGCGGTCGTGTACCGACTGGTCGTCTCATGAACAGGCAAGACCGACGCGTGGTGTCACGTGAGTATTTCTCGGATGAACGGCTCGCTGAACACCACTTCCGCTCGTTCAACAACTTCCTGGACCGCGGTATGCAGGAGGTCGTCGACGAGAAGGAGACGATCGAGACCGACATCGGAGACAAGGAGGGCCAAGAACCCGTCTACGTCGAGCTCGGCGACGTGCGGATGGTCACCCCGCGCGTTCGAGAGGCCGACGGCTCCGAGGAACTGCTGTACCCCCAGGAGGCCCGCCTCCGTAACATCACCTACTCCGCGCCAGTGTTCATGGAGATGTCCATCGTGCGCGGCGGCGAAGACGAGCCGGAACAGGTCGTCGACACGACCGAGACCAAGGTCGGCCGGATGCCGATCATGGTCGGGTCGAACAAGTGTAACATGGCCGGGTTCTCCGACGACGAGCTCATCGATATCGGCGAAGACCCTGTCGACCCCGGCGGCTACTTCATCGTCAACGGCTCCGAGCGCGTGCTGATGACCTCGGAGGACCTCGCACCGAACAAGATTCTCGCCGAGTACGACTCGAAGTACGGCGACGAGATTCAGGTCGCCAAAACGTTCTCCCAACGGCGCGGCTACCGCGCCTTAGTGTTGTGTGAGCGCAACCGCGAGGGGCTGCTCGAAGTGTCGTTCCCGTCCGTCTCGGGCTCGATAGACTTCGTGACTCTCGTCCGTGCGCTCGGGTTAGAGTCCGACGAAGAGATCGTTCACCGGGTCTCGGACGACCCCGAGATTGTGAAGTTCATGCTGGAGAACTTAGAGGAGGCGTCGGTGCAGACGACCGAGGGAGCCATCGAGACTCTCGGCGAGCGTGTCGCCTCCGGTCAGGGGAAAAACTACCAGCTCAAGCGAGCGAACTACGTCATCGACCGGTACCTTCTTCCGCACCTCCACGAGGAGGGCGTCGACGAGGAGGACGTCCGGATCAACAAGGCGTACTACCTCTGCCGGATGGCCGAGGCGTGTTTCGAGCTTGCGTTGGAGCGCCGCGAGGCCGACGACAAAGACCACTACGCGAACAAGCGTCTGAAGGTCTCCGGCGACCTGATGCGTGACCTGTTCCGGACCGCACTGAACAAGCTGGCGCGGGACGTGAAGTATCAGCTTGAGCGCGCGAACATGCGGAACCGAGACCTCACGGTCAACACGGTCGTTCGCTCTGACGTGTTAACCGAGCGGCTCGAACACCCGATTGCGACGGGTAACTGGGTGGGTGGCCGCTCGGGCGTCTCCCAGCTGGTCGACCGGACGGACTACATGGGGGTCCTCTCGCACCTGCGCCGTCTGCGCTCGCCGCTGTCGCGCTCGCAGCCGCATTTCGAGGCGCGGGACCTCCACGCGACTCAGTGGGGTCGCATCTGTCCCTCCGAGACGCCGGAAGGGCCGAACTGCGGACTCGTGAAGAACTTCGCGCAGGCGATGGAGCTCTCACAAACGGTCGATGACGAACAGGGGCTGAAACGAGAACTGGCGTCGATGGGTGTCGAGGGGATCCCCGGCATCGAGGGCGTCGAACGACAGACGGCGGACGACTAATATGGCTCAGGCAGAACGCGAAGCAAAAGTGTACGTCAACGGGAGCCTCGTCGGGACCCATCCGGACCCCGAGGCCCTCGCCGAACAGATCCGCGGGGCGCGCCGACGAGGCGACGTCTCGGAGATGGTGAACGTCTCGGTCAAAGACCGGACCCAAGAAGTAATCGTCAACGCGGACGCGGGACGCGCTCGCCGTCCGCTCATCGTTGTCGAGAACGGTGAGCCACTCCTCGGTGACGAGGAGGTCGATGCGCTCGATCGCGGCGACGTCGAGTTCGAGGACCTCGTCGACCGCGGCTACGTCGAGTTCATCGACGCCGAGGAAGAAGAGGACATCCTCGTCGCCGTCGACGAAGAGGACGTCAGCGACGACCACACGCACCTCGAGATCGACCCGCAGCTCGTGTTCGGTATCGGTGCGGGGATGATCCCGTACCCCGAACACAACGCGAGCCCCCGGATTACGATGGGTGCAGGGATGATGAAGCAGTCGCTCGGACTCCCCTCCGCCAACTACCGGATCCGACCGGACACGCGTCAACACCTGCTGCACTACCCGCAGCTGGCAATGGTGAAAACGCAGACCTCGGACCAGATCAGCTTCGACAAGCGCCCGGCGGCACAGAACTTCGTCGTGGCCGTGATGTCCTACGAGGGGTTCAACATCGAGGACGCGCTGGTGATGAATCAGGGCTCCGTCGACCGCGCGCTCACTCGCTCGCACTTCTTCCGGACGTACGAAGGCGAGGAGCGTCGGTACCCCGGTGGCCAAGAGGACCGCTTCGAGATTCCCGATCAGGACGTACGCGGCGCTCGCGGCGANGACGCGTACACCCACCTCGACGAGGACGGCCTCGTCAANCCCGAGACGAAAGTAAACGAGTCGTCGGTGCTGTTAGGGAAGACCAGCCCGCCGCGCTTCCTCGAAGAGCCCGACGACATGGGCGGACTCTCTCCGCAGAAGCGGCGTGAGACCTCGGTGACGATGCGCTCGGGCGAATCCGGCGTCGTCGACACCGTGACGCTGATGGAGGGTGAAGACGGCTCGAAGCTGTCGAAGGTGAAGGTTCGCGACCAGCGTGTGCCCGAACTGGGCGACAAGTTCGCGTCCCGACACGGTCAGAAGGGCGTCGTCGGTCACCTCGCGCCACAGGAGGATATGCCGTTCACCGAGGAGGGAGTCGTCCCCGACCTCGTGATGAACCCGCACGCGCTCCCGTCGCGGATGACGGTCGGCCACGTGCTGGAGATGCTCGGCGGGAAAGTCGGCTCGCTCCGCGGGTCGCGGGTCGACGGGACGCCGTTCCAGGGCGAAGACGAAGACGAGCTTCGCGGTGGATTAGAGGATCACGGCTTCAAATCCTCCGGAAAGGAGGTCATGTACTCCGGCGTCACCGGGGAGAAGATCGACGCGGAGATCTTCGTCGGAACGATCTTCTATCACAAACTGTACCACATGGTGTCGAACAAGCTCCACGCCCGCTCTCGCGGGCCGGTGCAGGTGCTCACGCGCCAGCCGACCGAGGGGCGCGCCCGCGAGGGTGGTCTCCGCGTCGGAGAGATGGAGCGAGATACGATCATCGGCCACGGTGCGTCGATGGTGCTCAACGAGCGGCTACTCGAGTCCTCGGACGCGGAGACCGTTCACGTCTCCGCGGAGACCGGACTCGTCGCCGTCGAAGACCGCGAGCAGCGCCGCGTGTACGACCCGGTCACGGGCGACGAAGACGACATCCACGAGCTGGAAGTGAGCTACGCGTTCAAGCTGCTTCTCGACGAGATGATCGCCTTAGGCATCCGACCGAAGCTCGAACTGGAGGACGCGATTTAAATGTCAATGCAAACACCGAAAGTGCTCGGCGGTATCGACTTCGGCCTCATGGACCCGGAAACGTACCGGGACATGTCGGCGACGAAGGTTATCACGGCCGACACGTACGACGACGACGGCTACCCGATCGACATGGGGCTGATGGACCCCCGACTGGGCGTCATCGACCCCGGACTTGAGTGCCGGACCTGCGGCTCTCACTCCGGCTCCTGTAACGGCCATTTCGGCCACATCGAGCTTGCAGCGCCCGTCATCCACGTGGGCTTCACGAAGCTCATCAGGCGACTGCTCCGCTCGACGTGTCGTGAATGCGGGAAGCTCGCCTTGGACGAGGCCCAGCGCGACGAGTTCCGCGAGCGCTACGAGCGCGCCCAAGAGCTCGGCGACGATGAGCACGACGTTCTGAAAGCGGCCGTTCGACAGGCCCGGAAGGCGAAGACGTGCCCGTTCTGTGGCGAGCCGCAGGCGGACATCAAACACGAGAAACCGACCACGTACTACGAGGTCCAAGACGTGCTCTCGGGCGACTACTCCGAACACATCGCGGCTGCGATGCAGCCCGACGAGGAAGAAGACGATCCGGGCACGTCACCACAGGAGCTCGCCGAGAAGACCGACATCGCCGTCGAGCGAATCAATGAGATCATGGCCGGCGAGTTCCGCCCGCGCAAAGAGGACCGCCGCGCCATCGAGAAGGCGCTCGATATCGATCTCACCGAAGAGGATATGAACAAGCTGATGCCCTCGGACATCCGGGACTGGTTCGAAGACATCCCGAACGAGGACCTAGAGGTCCTCGGAATCGATTCGCAGGACTCGCGTCCGGAGTGGATGATCCTGACGGTGCTTCCCGTTCCCCCGGTCACCACGCGCCCGTCTATCACGCTGGACAACGGCCAGCGCTCCGAGGACGACCTCACGCACAAGCTGGTGGATATCATCCGGATCAACCAGCGGTTCATGGAGAACCGCGAGGCGGGTGCTCCGCAGCTGATCATCGAGGACCTCTGGGAGCTGTTACAGTACCACGTCACCACGTTCGTCGACAACGAGATCAGCGGGACCCCGCCGGCGCGGCACCGCTCCGGCCGCCCGCTCAAGACGCTCAGTCAGCGGCTGAAAGGGAAAGAGGGTCGCTTCCGCGGATCGCTGTCCGGGAAGCGCGTGAACTTCTCCGCACGGACGGTCATCTCGCCGGACCCGACGCTCTCGCTGAACGAGGTCGGCGTTCCGGACCGGGTCGCAATGGAGATGACCCAGACGCTGAACGTCACCGATCGTAACGTCGAGGAAGCGCGCCAATACGTCCGTAACGGACCCGAGGGGCATCCCGGCGCCAACTACGTCCGCCGACCGGACGGGCGCCGTCTGAAGGTGACCGAAAAGAACTGCGAGGAGCTCGCCGAGAAGATCGAGCCCGACTGGGAGGTGAATCGGCACCTGGTCGACGGCGANATCGTGATCTTCAACCGGCAGCCGTCGCTCCACCGGATGTCTATTATGGCTCACGAGGTCGTGGTAATGCCGTACAAGACGTTCCGTCTGAACACCGTCGTCTGTCCGCCGTACAACGCTGACTTCGACGGCGACGAGATGAACATGCACGCGCTCCAGAACGAAGAGGCGCGCGCGGAGGCGCGAGTCCTCATGCGCGTCCAAGAGCAGATCCTCTCACCGCGGTTCGGCGGAAACATCATCGGTGCGATCCAGGACCACATCTCCGGGACGTACCTGCTCACCCACTCGAACCCGCAGTTCACCGAGACGCAGGCGCTCGACCTGCTTCGCGCGACCCGCGTCGACGAGCTGCCCGAAGCGGACGGCATCGACGACGACGGCCGCGAGTACTGGACCGGCCGCACGCTGTTCTCGGAGCTGCTCCCCGACGACCTCTCGCTGCACTTCTCCTCGTCGACCGGCGACGACGTCGTCATCGAGAACGGCCAACTGGTCGAGGGGACGATAGACGAGGACGCGGTCGGCGCGTTCGGCGGCGAGGTCGTCGACACCCTCACCAAGGAGTACGGCGAGACGCGCTCGCGTATATTCATCAACGAGATCGCGTCGCTCGCGATGCGCGCGATCATGCATTTCGGCTTCTCGATCGGGATCGACGACGAGTCGATCCCGCCGGCGGCCGAACAGCAGGTCGACGACGCGATCGAGAGCGCGTACGACCGCGTCCAAGAGCTGATCGCGACGTACGAGGCCGGCGAGCTGGAGTCGCTTCCGGGCCGCGGCGTCGATGAGACCCTGGAAATGAAGATCATGCAGACGCTCGGGAAGGCACGCGACTCCGCGGGTGAGATCGCCGATCAACACTTCGGCGACGACAACCCGGCCGTCGTGATGGCTCGGTCCGGCGCGCGTGGATCGATGCTGAACCTCACGCAGATGGCCGGCTCCGTCGGCCAGCAGGCGGTTCGTGGCGAGCGGATCAATCGCGGCTACGAAGACCGGACGCTGTCGCACTACCGACCCAACGATCTCTCCGCAGAGGCGCACGGGTTCGTGGAGAACTCCTACCGCGGTGGGCTCACTCCACAGGAGTTCTTCTTCCACGCGATGGGCGGCCGTGAAGGGCTGGTCGACACGGCAGTTCGGACCTCGAAGTCCGGCTACCTCCAGCGTCGGCTCATCAACGCGCTCTCAGAGCTGGAAGCGCAGTACGACGGCTCCGTTCGAGACACCTCTGGGCGGATCGTCCAGTTCGAGTTCGGCGAGGACGGCACGTCACCTGTCAAGGTCTCGTCGGGCGAAGGCGACGGTATCGACGTCGACGACATCGTCGACCGCGTCGTCGACTCCGAGTTCGAATCGGCAGAAGAGAAAGAACGGTTCCTCGGCGAGCGCACGCCGCCGACGAACCTCTCCGAGCACGCCGGGCCGGGACTGAATAGGGCCGGTGGTGCGGGGGTGGAATCCGATGACTGAGTACGACAACGTGACCGACGATATGGAGGCGGTCGTGGAGGCGACAGAGCTTCCCTCCCGTCTCAANAATGAAGTGTACGAGGCACTCGACCGCAAGGCCGGTGAAGCCGGCGAGGTCACCATCGAACAGGCGACCGAAATCGCAACGGGTGTCGAGAACCGCTACATCGAGACGCGGGTCGATCCGCTCGACCCGGTCGGAACGGTTTCTGCACAGTCGATCGGTGAGCCCGGAACGCAGATGACAATGAACACCTTCCACTACGCTGGGGTTGCAGAGATTGACGTTACCCAGGGGCTCCCCCGGCTCATCGAGCTGGTCGACGCCCGGAAGACGCCGGACACGCCGATGATGACCGTCCACCTCGACGGTGAGCACGCGACGGACCGAGAGAAGGCCCACGAGGTCGTCTGGTCGATCGAGGCGACGCGTATCCTCGCGCTCGGCGACGTGTCGACGAACGTCGCGGACATGCTCGTGCGGATCGACCTGAACGACGACACGCTCTTAGAGCGGTGGCCCACCCACTCGGACCCCTCCGAGGTCGCCGGCATCATCGCCGAGACGATCGAGGACTCCCTCGGTGTCGACACTCGACAGTCAGGTACCGTCATCGAGTTCGGTCCGGGCGAGCCGAGCTACCGCGAGCTGCTGCAGCTCGTCGAGCAGCTCCGCGAGATCGTGTTCAAAGGGATCGAAGAGATCGACCGCGTCGTCATCCGGAAAGAGGAGATCGACGGCGACGAGGAGTTCGTTCTCTACACCGAGGGGTCGGCGTTCGGCGACGCCCTCGACATCGAGGGCGTCGACGCCTCCCGGACGACGTGTAACAACATCCACGAGATCTACCGCAGCCTCGGCGTCGAGGCGGCCCGCGAGACGATCATCGACGAGACGAAGAACACGCTCGAAGAACAGGGGCTCGACGACGTGAACGTCCGGCACCTCATGCTCGTTGCGGACATCATGACGAACAACGGTGAGATCGACTCGATCGGCCGGCACGGGATCTCCGGCTCGAAGGACTCGGTGCTCGCGCGCGCTGCGTTCGAGGTGACGGTCAACCACCTGCTCGACGCCGCGATTCACGGCGAGTACGACGAGCTCGACGGCGTCATCGAGAACGTCATCGCCGGGAAACCGATCTCGCTCGGCACCGGCGACGTCGACCTACGGATGGGCTCGCGCGTCGTGAGCGACGACTGATGTACGTCGAGCTCTCTGACGAGGCGCGGCGCTACATCGGTCGGTTCGACGAGCTGACCGGTGTCGCGCCGAAAGACTGCCTCGTAGAGGGCGACCGGCTCGTGTTCCTCGTGCCGGCCGGTGAGATGGCCGCGGCGATCGGACAGTCCGGTGAGACCGTCGAGGAAGCGGAGCGCCGGCTAGCGAAGTCCGTCGAGTTGGTCGAGGATGCAGACACGCCCGAGGCGTTCGTCGCAAGCGCGCTCGCGCCCGCGGCCGTCACCGCCGTGACGGTCTCGGAGCAGAACGACCGCGTCGCGTACGTCGAGGTCCCCGAGCCGGACCGCGGCGTCGCCATCGGTGCCGACGGGACCAACATCGAGACGGCGCGGACGCTAGCGAAACGACACTGTGACATCGACGATATCCAGCTGACTTGAAGGCGCTACCGTGACCACCGAGTCGTCTCGGATCGGTCACATCGCCCATCGATCCGCGGCCTTTTGCCGACGGGACCGTTGCACCAAACATGAACGTTGACCGCAGGCGATTCCTCGTCGGGATCGGCACCGGAGCCGCGGTCGGAATCGCCGGCTGTACCGGCGAGGACGACGGGCAACCCTTCGACGACGCTGACTGGCGCGACGGCGAGGAGCTCGATATCGAGACGCTCGCCGAGCGCCACACGGAAACGCTCGTCGACTCGGGCGGCGTTACCCTGTTCTCGACGGCCGAGACGACCCACGACGGCGACGCGGAGCCGAGCCCGTGGCTTCCCACACAGACATACGAGTCGCGGTACGACCTGGAAAACGAACGGCAGTACGTCCGGCAGGAGATACCAGGCGACGCAGAGACCGAGGTATCGGAGCTATACGTCGCCGACGGCGAGGCGTTGTTCCGACAAGCCGTCGGCGAAACGGTGCAGTACGACAGACAGTCGGTAGAGCGGTCACTCGACGAGCTTACGGAAACGATGCGAGACGAGGTCGTAACGGGAATCCGCGTCGAGGGAGCGACCGAAGCTGGGGAGGCGGAGTTCGAGGGACTGAACCTCTGGAATCCGACGACCGACGGTGAAAGCGAGATCCGCGGCGAGTCGACCGCACGGTTCACATCCGAGACGTTCGATGGCGATCGGAACATTCCGGCGACAGTCGAAACCGCATCAGCAACGGTGTACGTGCTCGAATCGGCCGTCGTTCCGCGGCTCGAACAGTCGTGGGAGGGTGAGCACGACGGTCAACAGGCGGAAGTCGATGTCGATATCGACTACCGCGACCCCGGCGCCGAGATCGCCGAGCCCGACTGGGCGCCGGAAGCCAGAGAGTGATCGGCTAGCAGCCGTCGAGTGTCCCGTACACGACAGAAGCGATCCGGAGAACGGCGCACGCTCGCGCCCGCTTACCGGCTCAACGGAGACGTGCATCCGTCGTTGCCGTTGTGTGAAACCCTCTCAGATCGGACGAGAGGTACCGTTCGTCCGATCTGCGGCCGTTTCTCTGAGTCGAAAGACGACGCTTAAGTAGCTCCGTTCGGAAGTAGACGTACGATGGCGAACGGCAAATACGCGGCCCGTAAGCTCAAACAGGACCGGCAGAAGCGCCGCTGGTCCGACTCCGAGTACGCTCGGCGAGAGCGCGGGCTCAAGAAGAAGTCCGACCCGCTCGAGGGCGCCCCGCAGGCTCGCGGGATCGTCTTAGAGAAGGTCGGTATCGAGGCAAAGCAGCCGAACTCGGCGATTCGAAAGTGTGTCCGCGTTCAGCTCATCAAGAACGGGAAGCAGGTCACCGCATTCTGTCCCGGTGACGGTGCGATCTCGTTCATCGACGAGCACGACGAGGTCACCATCGCCGGGATCGGCGGAGCCAAGGGTCGCGCGATGGGCGACCTCTCCGGCGTCAACTACAAAGTCGAGAAAGTCAACGGCGTCTCGATGATCGAACTGGTTCGTGGAAACGCGGAGAAGCCAGTCAGATGAGCGGTGAAGAAGCCGAGGAGGTGTCCGACGCGGACATCGCCGCCGACGAGCCGGATCCGGACGCGCCCGCCGCCAGCGAGGCCGCCAACGAGAACGCCAAGCTGTTCGGCGTCTGGGACGTCACCGAGATCGCCTACGACGACCCCTCGACGAAGCGGTATATGACCGTGACACCCATCGCGCACACGATGGGACGTCACGCGTCCAAGCAGTTCAAGAAGTCGGAGATCTCGCTCGTCGAGCGACTGATCAACCGGCTGATGCAGACCGACGAGAACACGGGGAAGAAACAGCAGGCGACGCGGATCGTCCGTGACGCCTTCGACATCGTCCACGAGCGTACCGAGGAGAATCCGGTACAGATCCTCGTCAGCGCGGTCGAGAACGCCGCGCCTCGCGAGGAGACCGTCCGCCTGAAGTACGGTGGTATCTCCGTTCCCAAGGCGGTCGACGTCGCGCCCCAGCGCCGCGTCGATCAGGCGCTGCTGTTCATCTCCGACGGCGTCGCCAGCGCGACGTACAAGTCGAGCACCTCCGCCGCGGAGGCGCTCGCCAACGAGCTGATCGCTGCCGCCGACTACGACGCCGGTGCCTACTCTATCTCACAGAAAGAAGAGCGCGAACGCGTCGCCGCCGCGGCCCGCTAACGGCGGAGTGTTCGGTCCCCCATTTCTCTCTTTGAAGCAACGTCGAGAGTGATATCTGAGTGGTAGAGCCGTCGCGAGCGGTTCCGGACACCACGTTTCGGCTCTTTCTAGGGCTGCTCGTCGGCGATAAGCGGATCGGCCTAGACGAGATAATCAGAGGCGATCCGGAAGCAGCCCCGACTGTTCACACGACGCCGACGAGCAGTTGGACGACCAACAGCCCAACAGAAAGCGCGACGCCGCCGACGATGCCGAGCCAGAGACCGACGCCGACCGGCGAGGTGTTGGCGGCGAACTCAGATAGCTGGTCGCCGACGCCGTCCGGCTCGTCGGTGTATTCGAGCGTCGCCTCGGCGCAGTACGCACAGAGCGCGCGAGTGTCACGCGGGCGCTGGTGCGTCTCACGACAGATCGGAAGCCCGCCACAGGTGTACGACTCGGCGCCGATACCGACGGGGACCGCATCGTCGGGCAGCACCTCCTCGCCGCAGTTGGCGCAGGTGACCACCTCGTACTCGACGTCGCCGTGGGGCGTGTACGCGGAGCGGGGTTCGAGTCGAGCCATCGGATGGTCTGAGTTGGGGGCGGAACGGCAAAAAGCGTGCTGTCGGTGTCGTCACTGGAGCGCTCACGTACAATAAAAAAAACACGAACGAGAGTCGATCGAGCGGTTGCGGTCGGCTCAGTCGTCCGCGGGCGCCGCGCCGGAGTCGTCGGTGTGCTGCTGTTTGACCCACGAGAGCTTCCCGCCGGACGCGAGGATCTCGCGTTCGCGCTCGGAGGCGTCGAGACCGGCCGTGAACTCCCACTCGTCGTTGACGCTGACGGTGAACTCCTCTTGACCGGAGCGGACGCCGGCGGGCACGTCGTCGACGATGTGGATGTCGTCGCCCTGGTTGATCTTCTCGTACGTGTCGGCGTCGATCGCCAGCGGAACGATACCGAAGTTGTACAGATTCGCCTTGTGGATGCGGGCGAAGCTCTGTGCGAAGACGGCCTCGATGCCGAGGTACATCGGGCAGAGGGCGGCGTGTTCACGCGAGGAGCCCTGTCCGTAGTTCTCGCCGGCCACGAGGACGCCGCCGTCGGCGTCAAGCGAGCGCTGCGCGAACGTGTCGTCGACGCGCGAGAGCGTGAACTCGGAGAGCTTCTCGATGTTCGAGCGGAACTTCAGGATGTCCGCCGTCGCCGGGATGATGTGGTCGGTGGTGATGTTGTCCTCCATCTTGAGGAGCGCCTCACCGCCGATCTCCGCGTCGATCCCGTCTTTGAGCGGCACGTCACCGATGTTCGGCCCCTTGACGAGGCCGTCGTCGATCGCCTCGCCGGGCGAGATGATGTCGTTGTCGTCGCGACCCATCCCGGGACCGTACTTCGTTCCCATCTCGAGGCCGGGCGCCTCGAGGTCGCCGAGGTCGTCGGCGAGGTCTCGGGGGTCGACGATCTCACCGGTGATGGCCGCCGCGGTGGCGACCTCGGGCGAGCAGAGGAAGACGGAGTCGTCTTCGATACCGGAGCGACCCTCGAAGTTGCGGTTGAACGTGCGCAGCGAGACGGAGTCGGAGGCGGGCACGTGGCCGATGCCGATACAGGCACCGCACGTCGCCTCGGAGAAGTTGACGCCGGCCGCCATCATCTCCGCGGTCCATCCCTCGCGGGCCAGCATCTCGGAGGCCTGCTTGGAGCCGGGCGCGACGATCATCTCGGTCTGTTTGGCGATTCCGCGACCCTCCAGCATCTTCGCTGCGGGAAGGATGTCCTCGTAGGCGCCGTTGGTACAGGAGCCGACGATGACCTGCTCGACGTCAGTGCCTTCGTACTCGCTGACGGGGGCGACGTTGTCGGGCATCGACGGGGCGGCGACGAGCGGTTCGAGGTCGGAGAGGTCGACTTCGATCGTCTCCGCGTACTCGGCGTCGTCGTCGGGCTGGAGCTCGACGTGCTCTTCTTCGCGGTCCTGGCGCGCGAGCCAGTCTTTCGTCTTCTCGTCGGTCGCGAAGATCGAGGAGGTCGCGCCGAGCTCGGTCCCGAGGTTCGTGATCGTCGTCCGCTCGGGGATCGAGAGCGCCTCGGCGCCGGAGCCGGTGTACTCGAAGATCTTCCCGACGCCGCCCTTGACGCTCAGCTCGCCCAGCAGGTGGAGCGCGACATCTTTCGCGGTCGCCCACTCGGGAAGCTCGCCTTCGAGGTGGACGTTGACGACCTCGGGCATCTCGACGTAGTAGGGGCCGCCGCCCATCGCGACGGCGATGTCGAGCCCGCCGGCACCGATCGCAAGCTGGCCGAGCCCGCCGGGGGTCGGCGTGTGCGAGTCGGAGCCCAAAAGCGTCTTGCCGGGCGCGGCGAAGTTCTCCTTGTGGACCTGGTGGCAGATGCCGTTACCAGGGCGGGAGAAGTACGCCCCGTAGGTGCCGGCCGCAGAGCGCAGGAATCGGTGGTCGTCGGTGTTCTTGAAGTCGAACTGGTACGTCTGGTGGTCGCAGTACTGCGCGGCGAGCTCCGTCTGGATCTCGTCGAGGTCGAGCGCCTCGAACTGGAGCCAGACCATTGTTCCGGTCGTGTCTTGGGTCAGCACTTGGTCGATCTCGATGCCGATCTCTTCGCCGGGCGTCAGTTCGCCCTCGACGAGGTGGTCATCGAGGATTTTCTCGGTAATCGTTTGTCCCATATCATCCGGAGATGACCTTCCCGAGAATATAAAACCCGCGAGTTTCCCGAAAGATCGACCATGTTAGATCGGTTGAGCCGGCAGATATTGTGCTGAAAACCCTGCGTTGGCACGGCTCATGTTACTGTGAATCGTACTGAGAATATAAGGCCCACAAAGGCGGATCTCCGCCGTTTTAAGCGATCGAACACGAGCGTGTCGATCCGATCTGTCCGTCGCGACGTCCGGACGACACCGTTTAGTCTCGCCCGCGGATCCGTGCAGATATGTTCGACTCAGGCGCGTCGGTGGCGGCGGCGTTGGAAGCGGGCGGCGCGGCACTCACCGATGCACAGCGGCAGCCGAACGGTGTTGATCTCACGCTCGGGGCGGTCTTCGAGCAGACGACGCCGGGAGTCATTGGCCGCGACGGAAAAGGCGTCGGCGAGCGCGCGGAGCGCACGTCCGACGACGGGACGTATCGACTCGAGCCGGGGACGTACGTGGTCCGATACGGCGAGCCGGTGCGGATCCCAGACGAACGAATCGGTTTCGTGCTCCCGCGATCCACGCTACTCAGGAACTCGTGTACGCTCGATACGGCGGTTTGGGACGCTGGCTACGAGGGTGTCGGCGAAGGGCGTCTCGACGTCGGTCACGCGATCGAGATCGAGCCGGGAGCCCGGATCGCACAGATAGTGTTCGCCCGCGCCGACCACGAGGAGACGTACGACGGCGAGTACCAAGGCGAAAACCTCTGAGACGAGCGGCAGAACGGAGGGAGAGATCCGTATCTATTGGCGTTTTCTTCGACACCGTCGATCAGGGTTCCACGGCAGATACTACCACGGCTCGCCGACAGCGCTATCGACACGCTGGTGAGCGCTCCGCCATCGCCGTCGGTAGGACGGTCATACATACGACCGATCCACCCTCATAACGGGTATGACGGCTTCACACGATACGCCTCGCAGGGCATCGCATTCTGCGTCTCCGCCTCGCACCGGACTCGACCGTTTCCGACGCCCGGAGTACACCGGCGAGAATCGGTGTCTCCCCTGTACCGTGGTCAACGCCGCTATCGCCGTGATCGTCGCGGGTGCTGTCGGCGGCGTTGTCGCCGTCGAACTCGGTGTTCTCGTCTTCACCGCTGCTCTCGTGGCGATCTGGCTCCGCGGCTACCTCGTCCCCGGCACCCCTGAGCTCACGAAGCGGTACCTCCCCGAGCGCGTGCTGCGGCTGTTCGGGAAGGGGCGCGACTCGCCGCCGGCGGCGGCGGTCGACGCCGAGTCGTATCTGCTGTCGTCGTCAGTGCTCGTCGACACGCCGGACGGAGTCGACCTCACGTTCGCGCCGTGGTTCGCGTCGGCGTGGCGAGCGCATCTCGCTGCGTTACGCGAGAGAGGCGGCGAGGATAACGGCTCATCCGGTGGCTCCGCTGAAGCCCCCCACGGCCCTGATCCGGATATCGCGGCGCTCGCCGCGATCACTGATATCGATGCGGAACTCCTCTCCATCGACTGGCGGGACGGCGCAGCGTTCGCGCGTGCCGACGGCGAGCGGATCGGTCATTGGGAATCGCGGGCCGCGTTCCTCGCCGACGTCGCCGCCGACCGGGCGTTGACCGACGGGCTCGACGACTGGATGGATCTCCCGATTGCGGCCCGTAGCGCCGTTCTCGGAGCGGTTCGGCTGTTCGTCGAGGAGTGTCCCGCCTGCGAGGGCACGGTCGCGCTCGAAGAACGGGTCGTCGAGTCCTGCTGTACGAGCTACGACGTGGTCGCCGGCCGGTGTACGGGCTGCAACGAGCGCCTGTTCGAGATGGACCTGCCGCCGTCGCTCACGGCGGAGTCGGTGTGAGTGTCGGATTTCGATGCCGAATCGTCAGTAGTCCACGACCGGAAAGCCGGTACAGTCAGTACATCTCCCTACAGCAACACACCTCACGCCTCCCCAGCCTCGGCAGACGCGCCGACGCGCGCTTATGCTCGCGCCAACGCGCTGCTTGCGGACACCCAGTTATAAACTGCTCTCTGTACGCGCACGCCTGCCGCCCCTGCGCTCACCGGAGCGCGCGAAGCTGCCGGACCACCGAAAAGCGGTTTATCCACAGCTGATACGCGCCCGCAGCGGCGAACGACGCCAGAAAGAGGCTCGTCCACAACACCGGGTCGACCGCGGAGACCAAGGGGACGTCGAGCAGTGCCGCGAGCAGCACGGTCAGCGAGACGACACCGAGCGCCCGATACAGCTCCGACCACGTGACGCCGCCCTTCGCGATGATCTCAGTATATAACGACACGTCGCGTGCGTGTCGCGACAGTTCGATCGTCTGCATCTCGCGGTCGTACGTGACGACGCCGAGGTCCTCCAGTTTCGGGAGATGTGTCTGGACGAGCGAGGTGTAGACGCTCTCGCGACACCGCTTCGGTGCCGGGCTCTCTCCCGTCTCGCGGTCCGCGACGAGCGTCGACAGCTCGTGGACGGTGACGACGCCGCCGACGGCCCCGAGCTGTTCGAGGGCCCGTCGGCGGCGTTCGTTCGCGAGGACGGCGTACACCTGTTCCGCTGGCAGGATATCAGATCGGAGTTTCATTTAGTGGCCTCCCGACGGGTCGCTCGGCGCGCCCGTCGGTTGTTGGTCTCCCTGTCTCCGGATTGGGGCATATGTATGCGTTCGTTACCCGTTTTCTGGCGGATCCTGTCGCGGCCGGATCACGCCGGATATCGGAGCGGAAATCAGCATACTGCGGCTCGATCGATACCGGCTACCACTCCCCACCGTCCACTGGGACAGCTTTCGATACGGCAGGAAACTCGTACCGCTCAGTCTGCCCGAAGTACGGTGTTCGTTCCGTCGGTTCTGCCTCCGGTAGGGGTTCCGAACCGCCGATCGAACGGCTCGTTGAACCGGGTCACACGGCCCATTCCACCGTGTCGAACCCTTCGTTCGACGGTGACGTGGCTGCTCGTAACTAGGTGGGTATCCCGCTGAGAGGGGAGTAACCGATACGCTCCCGGACGGCAGCGCGTCGGACAAAACCAATCATGAACCCGGANAACAACAACATCGGACTCTCGCGGCGCAAAGTGCTCGTCGGACTCGGCGCGGTCGGCGTGGCCTCCGCGGGTGCGGGACTCGGAACGACGGCGTACTTCAGCGATCAGGTCGAGTTTGAGAACAATGAGCTCCAGGCGGGCACGCTCGCACTGAACGTGACCCAGACCATCCACACCCTCGATCAAGACGGTCGCGGTCCCGACGAGGAAAAATACCTCGGGGCCGCCGGCGAGGGTCCTGTGTCGGTTGAGGAGCCAATCGTCATTACCGACGCCAAGCCCGGCGACAGCTACGAATTCTGCTGGGAGGTTGAGCTTGAAGGAAACCCCGGATTTGCGATGGTGAAGGTGGACGACGTGAGCGATCTCACTGGAGCGGACGTCGGGACGGTCTTCGCAGACGACCTGTATGACGTCGAGAACGACGGCGACATGGTTACTCTCGGTGAAGCGGCGACGGCGACCGCGACGCTGACGCTATGTAACGAACCGGAGGAGGAGGTGAAGCAACGGCGACCGGTGATGAAGTTCCGATCTTCCCCCCTGAAGGAGAAGACGTCGACGATAGCCTCGGTGCACTTCTTGGAGCTCTCGCTGAGGGTCTCCCGGTTCCATCCGGATTCGTCGAGGAAGATGAGTCAGAGCCCGAACCGGAGTTCTGCCACGACATCGAGTGTCCGGTGAAGCTCTGTGTCAGCATTGATATCGACACCGACGTCGGCAACGAGCTGCAGGGTGCTGAGTCCGGCTTCAATCTCCACGTCTACGCGGAGCAGTGCCGCCACAACGACGTTGA
>SL_4KL_010_BRINEDRAFT_10000727_pt1 | contig 17339 bp, 5 predicted proteins | sample SodLak_010_BRINE_2_FD_10664 | JGI IMG/M metagenome (IMG submission 10664)
GTTCGAGTCTGCCGGGCTTCACGGGTGACACGCCGATATCAAACGATCTCAAAACCCGAGTGATTGTCCGAGACTTCAGTGTGAAATATGCGAGTACTCCCCGAGAGAATTGGTCAAAATCTCCAGATGAGCGATCAGGTGTTTGCTTAGAGCCTTGGCACCACAATCAAGGAGGAGTCGGTGTTTTCGTGATGCTGCTTGATCGTTGAAATGCCCAATTATATGTGGAAGTATACTTAGGTGACATCAGTCGCCAACCCTCTCGCAATAGTTGGATTAGTACGGCCTCTCGTAAATATCCGAATTCGATATTTCTAACCGACCAGAAACAGCGAAATCGGTCGATACCGTATTTAGACGACCCCCGAGGAATTGGTCAGTGCTCCCGGGACTACTCCGGAAAGCGTGTCGGTAAGGATTGGAAATCGTTTGAACCACCGACCTAGAGGAGTTTGATCGCTCGCAATATCGGATTTCGATAGTTCTGGCCGAACAGAAACAGCGAAATCGGTCGATACCGTATTTAGATGACCACTGGGAAATTGGTCAGTACCCCGGGGTCACTCCGGGAAGTGTGTCGACAAGGATTAGCTTTCATTGTCAACTGCCCAGTCGATGATTGCCGACGCGTCGGACAGAGTCATCCGATACCCCTGCAGGTGATACTCATCACCTGCCTGTGTCTTAGTGATCATGTCGCCAGCGCCCTCGAGGTCCTCAGCCCCGGGCTGATCGAGGATCACCCGTGAGTCTGTGTTCGAAGGCAGCCGGAAGCTGATGCGACATGGGAAGTTGGCCTTGATTTTCCCGGAGACGATGTCAGCCGAGGGTCGCTGCGTCGCCAAGAGGATAATGAAGCCCAGCGCGCGGCCGACCTGTGCCAGCCGCGTCACGGCATCCTCGAATGCGTCCTCGTCTTTGACGGACATCTTGAGGTCAGCATACTCGTCCACGACCACGACGTGGTAGGGGAGCGGATCCTCATCGAGCAGGTCGGCATTCTCATTCAGCTCGGCGACGGACGGGACACCTGCAGACCGAAGCACTTCCTTCCTCTCCGGGAGCCGCTCGTTGACGATCTGCAGGAGTCTCTGGGCACAAGCGTTCGGCGTGTCTTCATACGTCTGGACGTGTGGGACCGAGGCAAACCGGCCGAAGTCGACGCCCTTTGGGTCAAGGAGACTCAGAGATACCTCATCGGGCGTGTGGGTCGCCATAAGGCTGCAGATCACTGCACTCAGGAAGTTCGACTTCCCGGAGCCAGTCGCCCCAGCGATGAGTACGTGGCGTTCGTCGGGGAGCGTCAACGCATGGTGCTGTCGTTCTGTGTCGACACCTAGGGGGATCGTCAACGGCTCAATTAACTCCTGGCCCAGCGCCTCGAATCCTTCACGGAGATAGATCTCCTGGGGGTTGTCATGGGGAATCTCGAGCCGGACAGCCCCTTTCGACGGGTTGGGCTTGCCGACGATGCTCCCATGGGCTTGGATGTGGACACTAAGCGAGTCAAGACTACTCAGGACACCCTCGATTTTTTGACCCTCCTTAGGCAAGACGTCGACGCCGATCTTCCGTGGCCCAATCGAGATACTCGAGGGGTTCGGCGGGTGCACCTTGACCCCCAGCGACTCGAAGCCATCGTGGATGTTTGAAGCGAGTTTACCTTTATTTATATCAGTGATTGGTTCCGGGCTCTCGGCTAGGTTCTGCGTGACTGCCGCGAGTCGTTCGCTGGTTCCGTCTACCTCGGATTTAAGCGACGTGGCGTCGCTCGCTGACTCAGCCACCTCGGCAGCATCCGAAGCTCCCTGATCGGTATCGTCGCCGGTGGAATCTGAAACTGTGGCAGTCTCTGTTCCGGACGCATCCGCCGAATCGCCATCTGAAGACGTCTCTCCCTCGTTGGCTGTTCGTCTGGTCGTCTCGTCAGAAGTGGCGTCTGCGGCCGCTGGCTCATCCGCATCGGCCACCTCGTCCGAATCCGTGCCAGCTTCCACGTCCGATTGAGTGGCATTCGTGCCATCCGTATCGGAGGCGGCGTCAGTCACTGAGGTGTCGCCATTCTGGGAAGGCTTGGTTCCGGTGAGCTCGTCAGTTTCTTCGTCGTCGGTCGCTGGCTCAGCACCGTCGGCAGGCGTTAATCCGTCGGTCGTCCTTGCCTCAGGCTCAGCACCCGCAGTGGCCTCCGTTGACCCAACTGTTTCAGCTGCACCAGTGGCCGTGGAAGCTCCAGTCATCTGTGGATCTGTCCGATTTGCGCCTGTCGATTCGACGTCGTCCAACCCGAAGGACAGCTCCTCTAGGTCGAGGTCGGGCAGGACATCACCGATGTCTGTCTCCTCGAGCAACCGAAGCACCTTGATGGGGGTCTCGATGGAGCGGACACCGTCCTTGGACTTGATCTTGGAGTAGGGCGCATCCTCCCTGACTCGGATCACCTCGCCGATATGGCCCTTGGAATCCTCAAGGAAGTGGACCGAGAAATCTCCCTCCAAGAGCGAGCGACGGCGAGTCTCGATGGTCTCGAGCGTATCGGATTCAATCACGTTGTAGCTGGCCATCCTGCGGGCGACGCCTAAGACGACCTTTCCAAACTCACCATGCAGGATCGTATCGTCGGCGTGCTGGTCGTCGGGTCGGAAGATGTCCGTCAGATTGTCGAGTGCCCCCTGAATCTGATCGCGACCTGTCGAGATGTGGGAACCGCCGCCCTTCGTCTCAACCAGCCAGAGCTTTAACGCAGTCCGCTCTGGATCGCGTGGAATGCCGACGAAACAGAGATCGTCGCTGGCCTTCCCAGTACCATCGTACTGTAGGAGCCCCTCATCTGAGCCCTTGTATGACCGATCGTGCCTGGAGAGCTCGTTTAGACTGATCGGGATCCAGATGTGTTCGGGGCCCGATTTGTCCAGCAGGCGCTGACTCAACGCCAAACCACCGACGAACCCGATGGTCTCGACGACCTCGGTCCCTTCTGCCTGCTGGAGGTCAAGCGCCAGTTCCCCATCAATCGCAACCAGCAGCGAGAGCACCGTCTCGGGGTCCAGCAGGTTCCCTAGGTTTGCATCGTCCAGCGCCCGGGTGAGGGCTGTGAGATATGGCGTACGCTTGTTCGTCGACGTGATGACGTCGTAGTCGGGTGACGAGGAGTCGTACTGGTCGCTGTAGTGGATCATCACTCGGCCGTCGGACGACTGGAGTTCGGCGTCCGAGCGGACGTAGAATTCGATGCCGACGTTCGGCTGGACATGAATGACCCACAAGGAATCATCCCAGAGGCCCGTAAGATTGGTCTCCTGTTTCGACTCGATGTTCTTTTTTACGGTCTGGCTGGGATGGTAGGAGTTATTCCATTTTCCGGCCTCCAGGGCGTTCGTACGTTTGGCGACGTCGTATATCAGCCCCTCCTCGTCGTCATCACAGCTAAAACCGACAGTATAGACCGTCTCCTCTCCAGTCGACTCAACGTCGATCGACTCCTGTGGGAACAGCGCGCCGTTGAACATCCCAGAGGGAAGCTCGCCGATATCGATGACGCCTGGGTTCTCGTAGAGTAGCCCCCGAAAGAACGTCAGATGGGCCTCGTGCTGGTTGCCAGCGCTGTACTCACCAGCGCGCACGTAGGTCACGTGTGAGCGCAGCCGGTCCACGAGCTCGTCGTTCTTTTTCTCAAGGTTCTGCCGGAGCCGCGATTCGGCACTCTCTGTGAAGAACCGCTCAAGAGCATCTCCCTCAGAGTCGTCCCCGTAGATGCGAAGGAGGATTCGCGGTGGATGTACATCCGTCTTCTCTATCTTCCTATAGAATTCGTATAGACCCTTGACAACCGGCCGGAGATCGCCCATGTTGATCAAATTGAGTTCGATGGTCCGGCCAGGGTGAAGCTCGAAGAGCGTCGGGAATGCTTGGACGAACGTGTACAGCTTGTCCCGAACGACCCGCTCCATGTAACGCGGTGTGATCGACCCGGGAGACTCGATCGGCGAATAGACCGTCCACAGTGGGTTGTCGGCATAGGGCATTCCCCGAAGGAGACTCTCCTTCGAGCGGTCGATCGTCCGGTAGGGGTGCAGCCCATTGGCATTAAACTTCGAGATGAACTGGTCGCGTCGGAAGCCCGCGTTTGTCCCACCGGGGAGCAATTCCGAGTCCCGCCAGGTTGCAATCCGCAGGCCGTAGGCGAGCAGAATCGGATGGAACGGCGTTAGCCACACCTTCTCGGTCGTCTCTGACTTGATGGTGCAGACGTCCCGCAGAGGTTCGTACGGCCCGAATACCTTCTGTGAGTCGATGGTGTCGATAGCCTCGATGTACGCATTGACGACAGCCTCGGCGCGGGTCTTCGTCGGGTCGTCCCACGAGTCGGTCGATAGCGTTCGGCCGCGGTCCTCAAGGTGGGCAAAGAGGTCGTTATATGCCTGCTGCAGCGCTTCGGGGATCTTCGAGTCGTCACCCGTCGGGTCGCCGAAGTCGACCTCGTCGCCCTCGATCATGCGTGGCAACAACGTACGGTCGTCGATGATCTGCTCCTCAATCTGAATGAGTTCGAGTGCCTCATCCTCTAGTCGGATGCCGTTGTCTGCAGCCGTGTAAATCTCGCCCCGATCGGTGTCGATTTCCATTGAATCCGGGAGCGTGAGATCCTTGGCCGCCCAGCGATCGGGCTCGACGATCGCTGCCAGCATCAGCGGGAACGTGACCTCCTCGGGGTCCGCCGTCGAGACTTCAGTCAGGAAGTCGATCTGGATCGGCACGCCCTCTAGCGGTGCGATCTGACACGTCACCCGCTCGACCACATCAGGGGGTTTCGGGTCGATCGTCAATGGTGAATCGAATGTGATTGTCTTATTCTCACGGAGATCAACCTCTTTGATTTCCGAGTCGAACCGGAGGTCCTCAAGAGCCTGAAGTGAGATCTTGTCATCACCATTCGATATGAACGCCTCGGACTCCACGTCCACATCGAGCGAGACACTCTGAGTGGCCGTAAAGAACCAGTCCGGGACGACGGCGAGTTTGAAGACGTGAGTTGGCTTACCCCGTGTGGTCTTCTTGCCGACCCAGAACAGCAGCTCGCCGAACCAGGGTCGGTCATCGGGAAGATCATCGATCGTCGCAGTGACGATCTCGTTGCGCTTTGACACCCGACCGACCTCGTCACCATCCGGTCCCCGAAACTCACGCGGCGTGTCCTTGATATCGTTGACGAACTCCGCGCTGAGTCGTACTTCTCCGTCATCAGTTCTGGCGATGATGGACCGCTCGATCCAGTCCGTGTCGATCGGTTCGTATAGGCGATGATCTGTCGCATCGACGGACAGTGAGCCGAAGCGAATCACTCCACCCTTCTTCGTGCCTTTGCGCGCCTCGGAATGACCAATATCGGACCAGTCATGTGAGTCGAGTACCTGCTCGACGAATGATTGTTTGTACTCGGAGGAGAGTCGACTTTCCGTGTCCGTTCCAGCTCTATGGGCCCGCTGCAGTTGCTTGGCGTGTTCCCGGTTATCTTCAAGAGACTCTACGATCATCTCTTGCAGCGTCTCTTCGTCCTGCTGCTGATCGAACCAGTCTTCGCCGAGTGCCTGATCTTCACGTATGAACTGCGGAAGTTCGCTGACAAGGTCTTGGAGAGCTGGTGCGTCCTTTTTATCAACCTTCATCCGAATCTCACAGAGCGTTTCGAGGACTTCAACGTCCTCTGTGTAGCCGGTCTCCTTACCCAACGAGGTGAGCAGGCCACGGAGCAGTGCCCGCCCTTGGGGACTGTCACACGTCGACGGATTGAGGACACTGTCGTGAAACGATTCCAAGTTGATCGGGGCGTCGTCACCGAACAACTCCTCGGAAGCCTCCAGCGTGTCCAGACTGGTGTCGGTCTCCAGCACCATGATCATCGAGCGGGGTGTCTCTGTCTCGACGGAGGCCGAGATTTCGTTTCGCATCCGCGTCGCGAATCCCTGTGTGACCTGATATGGGGCTGCAGTCGAGCGGTTGTCGATCTCTGGGACCACTCGGATGATGTCCACTGGAACGCCATCGGCCGTCTCGTAGGTCGGCAAGGGATCCAAGCCACTGGAATCGGGATCGGCGACGGCACTCTCGTGGTCATCGGTGAGTGTGTCGACCAGCCCAGCAGCGTAGGCATCCGCAAGTTCACCGCTGTGGAACTCGGCGAGCAAAATCTGGCCACCCCGCGGCGGGTTTGCCTCCAGATACTGTTTAGTGTGGTTCGCGAGTTCTTGTTCAAAGAGACCGGACATAGACAGCACCTCCACTATCGCTCTGGCGGTCGATCATTCCCATCCCATCCAACTCTTCGAGGGCTCTGTTGTTGCTCTGTGAGTCGATATAGATCCCACGGCGCTCGAGATAGCTCACGAACTCGTCGTAATGTGTGTCGTCTTCATCCATAGTGAATAACCTGGCAAAGAACCGCAACGCACCGCGATTCAGTCTGAACGTCGGACCGACCTTCCGCTGTGTCCGCCAATACTTGCGCTCACCGCCGTCACCGAGCTGGCGAACGACGTTGACGCCCATCGATATCGGAGTCTGATTCAACTTTTTCTTCCCCTCGTAGTAGCTCCGGACCGTCCGTGTCATGGCCTGCGCTGCCTCGGGCAGCGTGTCGATCTGCTCGGGGGTGTCGATATACTTTCGCAGCTTCTCGATGCATTTCTGGCGCGTCTCGTCTGGAAGCTCCATCGCCTCCGAAACTGTTAGTGCCGCCAAATCGTGATCCGTATGCTCGTTTGCCACCTCGGCAATCACGTTCAGCACAGAGAGCCGTCCCCAAGAGTCATACACGTGGCCCTGTATGCCCCGCTGATCGCGCTCATACCACTCTTGGGAGAACTGCCGGTCCTTCGAAGCCTTCTCGTCCCACATGCCGAAGTGAACGGGAAGTGTGTCGGGCGTATATCCACGTTCATCGTCTGCCAGAGTCGAGAATTCCCGCTCCAGATTCAGTGCCAGCTGGACGTAGTACATCATGAAGTGGAAGCAAAACAGGTCCTTCGTCGACCCCAGCCAGTTCGATGGTGAGTCATACTCGTCCTGCAGCCACCGGCGCAGATCGTCCTGAAACACCTCTGCACAGTCGTTGACGTACGGCCGCAACGGCTCGGTCGCCGGTTCTCCGATGTCATCAGTCTCAATCTTCGCAGCGATATCAACGACGACCTCCTCGAAGAGGTTCGAGGGCTCGAGCCCCTCCAGCCGGGAGACAAATCTCTCATGCAGATCCCTGTTAAAATTTGGCGGGTCTCCAGACGTCATCAGCATCCGATACCACTTACCCCAGTTCCGGGTCTCGTGGGGCTGAATGTGCTCCGCGATCGTCGGATGGAACGGGATGATGTAGCGTTTTGCCTTCTTCCCGCGAGCACCGCGCGCGCCAGTGGTCGTGTACGTCGCCTCAAAGACATCCCATACCTGATCTGCGACCTCGTCGCTGACCGCTTCGTGGGCCTCGAAGGTCGTTTTAACCTCGCCCATCTCGTTGGTCGTCGGTGAGGACCCGAGGACGCCAGCCAGTATCTCGGAGAAGATTGCCTCACGGAGCGTCGCAGCTGGGGAGGTTGGGAAGAAGCCATCGTCGATGACTCGACTGATGCGCCGGCCCATACTTTTCTCGACGTCACTCATCAGTGATCACCCGAGACGATCTCGATGTCATCGAACCCGGCCTCTCGAACCCGAAACAACTCCTCGTCGAGCTTGTTGACCACACGGACGAGTTCATGCTTGTTTGTGAACTCAGATAGACGGGACTGGATCAGGCGCATCCCCTCCGACTGCTCCATGTCCAGCGCGTTCGGGTTGTATCCCATCCGGATTTGCCCCATCAGCTGATAGAGCTCAAACGTCACCGGCACCGGGACTGTGACATCGGTTCCTTCCGGCTCAAGCACGATCCACATCTGGCCGGGGGTTGTCTCCTCGGTAGTCCGTCGGACCGACTCGTCTTGGTCGGGTGTTGGTTGGGTCCACTTCGAAAGGAACCGATAGTCAGTCGACTTTACACCATCGACGAACTCAATGTAGTCGCTCTCGTTTATCGACCCGCTCCACCCCTGGAGAGAGGTTATTACGGTGTCAAGTAACTCTCTGGAGTGACTCGACGAGACACTCGTCTCACTATCATCAGCGTCAGTTTGATTCAGGTAAGTCAGGGCACCGATGAACTCCTGGAACATATCGGTCTCGAGTTTTGTCTGGATGCTGCCGCTCACAACCGATTCGTCAAGAAGGTAGACACGGCGTAATGCCGTCCGAATCTTCGTCGCCACGTCGGCAGTCTCCATGAGTGGTGTCTCGCCCAACAACTCCTTAAGCCGAGCGCGATCCGCTCCCCATCCTAGGAGTTCCTGATCGAGACTAACACTTGAATGCGCGGCGGGATCGATGTGCCCAGCACTCTCCTCACCGCTGGGACTGAGGGTGTCGAACACGCTGTTCCACAGCACAACCTCCGGTGGGAACTTCCTTGAGTCGATAGCTGCCCCGACTGGGCAGTCACCGGCCTCATCGATTCGCTGTAGTGACGATGGCAGGATCATCGAGGAGATCATGTCCAGAATCGACCGCGGGTTCAGATACGCGGTCTCGATGATCCCACTGGCGGCGATTAGTCTGGTGACTTGTTCTCTGACGATAGGTTTTGCAAACTGTGCCGCATTGAAGTGCAGCGGGCAGTCCTCGGGGTTGGGACAGCGGTCTTGCTCTCGGCTAAACGCATCGTGGAACGGACTCTGAGGGTCCTCGAACGCGAATTTTTCGACTATATTCTTCAGAAGACCCTCACCGAGGTGCCCGGGTGCTGTCTCGTACAGCTTTCGGTGCCCGAGATTCAGGACATTGATATTGGACTCCGGGTCTGTGTACTCGCGCTTGGTCCGGACCTGATCGATCCCGGCCCAGATCTCCGAAAACTCCTCGGCATACCCCTGCCGATCGAAGAAATCGATTGCCAGGCCGAGGTTGATTGCGATCCCGGAACGGGATCCACGCCCTGACACTCGCCGCTCCTCGGCACGGTCGAGAAACCGCTTCAGGGCCGCATCGTACGTTTCGTGCTTCGAATCTGATGCCGTCGCGTCCATGCAGATGTCCGACTCGTTGAGAGAATGGCCCTCTGTCTGGGCCTGTTTGAACGCTCTCGAGAGCAGCGCGCTCTTGCCATCACCGGCGCTACCAGTGATGACTAGCAGACGCCCATCCTCTGCATACTCATCGACGAAGAAGTCGGTGAGTGCTTCGTCTTCGCGCGTTGGCACGTAGAGATCCTTTCGGAGCTCGTTCCGGTCGATGTGCCCACCGACGATGGCGCCCGCCTCCCCCATTTGACAGGAGCGGAGTAAGTCGAAAAGTGTCCTATCTGCCGTCGATGTCGCACGAGCAACCGACCGGCTCATGTTCCTCCACAGATCTGTTGAAGCCAGTACATTAATATTCATCACTTTGTGACCGATGTAACATGATCTTTTCGTCCTGAATTGCAACCCTGGCTATTTAGACGGCCACCCGTCGTGTAATTTTACCAATTAACGCACAGTAGAGTGCCAGATGCTAAAATCACGTCCCGAACGTAACCTGGGACATCAATCGTGGTCGGTCATCTTCGTCCCCGCCTTTTTTTGTTGAGACGACCATCCAGCAGATGAGTTTGACTTCGTCTTCTTGTATCGGTGGAAGGGGATCAGGAGCTTCAAACGGCTGAAGACCTAAATCATCAACCTTCTTGACGAGTTTGCGGGACTTCTCAACCGGGGCGAACGATTCATTCTCGTATATTTCTCGGAGTTCACGCTCGTACCGGCGACCCCACGGAGCTTCGACGGCCTCGACCGTCTCCTGAAGCTCGTCTTGGGTCATATCGTCCGGCCAATTCTCCCGCAGATGCTCGGCGACCTCGCGGAACAGCCGCCGGATGTCGGGCTGTACGTTCAACGGGTCGGTCTGTTCTTGCCACTGCGTGTAGATGTCCGATCGCGCCGTCTCCCACGCATCGTACACGCGGTCGCGCATTGACTCCGGAAGCACTCGCTCTGTCTCCTGAGTACACTCGATCCGCTTGAGACAGCTGAGCGTGTCTTGGATGATCTGGTCGTCTTCTTCGTCTGTCTCTTCGGGGAGGAACCGCATGAACACTTCCTCGCCAACTCGGGCGCAGAAGAAGTATCCGGGTTTGTCGCCTACGAACCCAGAACCAGCCGCCCACGGAAGCGATGTAACTTGATCCTCTTGCGTCTCCAGTCCTTTGCGGAGTTCTTGGCGGTACTCCTCACCAGAATAGGCGGCTGCAGTCCCGCCGCCCTCCTCGTAGAAGTCCCTATCTCCTTCCTGGATCGAGCCGATGTCTTCGACGCGCTCTGCGAAGTTCTGATTTAATGTCTCCATGTCCGGAATGACGCCGCCGCTCACGCCGATTGACCGAGCGGCCTGTGTGAGCTTCTGTCGAACGCGGTGTTCGAGTTCAAGGAGATCATCGAGGCGATCTTCCGGAAAGAATGTAATCGGATAGATCTTCGAGTGTGGCGAGTTCACGCGGTCAATACGACCGTTCCGCTGGACCACGCGCATTGGGTTCCACGGAAGGTCGTAGTTAATGACCGTTCGTGCCTGTTGAAGATTGACACCCTGAGCGAGTACGTCCGTCGAGATCAAGATGTCGAACTCATCAGTCGCATCTGGCGGAGCATCACCAGAGTTCGGCGCGAAACCGTGAACCGCCTTCTCTCGCGTCACGCCGTACTTCGAGCCGTCGCCACTAACAGCAGCGATACGGCCCTCGTAACAGGATAGCTCCTCGTCATCCTCAACGGCCTCTTCCAGATATTTGTAGATCCAGTCGACGGTGTCCTCATAGTATGAGAACAGCAGTACCTTGCGGTTGCGAAGGAAGGCAGACTCAACACCCTCGTCGTCTACGCCCTCCGACTGGGCGTCCTCACGCGCCTCTGTGACGACATCATGGAGTGCATCCCGAAGGGCATGGAGTTTCTCGTCATCGTCGCGTTCGACCTCTCGCGCACCGTCGCGCCAGCGTTCGAGGATTTCAACGTCGTTCTTCAGGTCTGCACGGAGTTCCACGGGGTCAGCGTTGGCGGCACTGAGCGGGATGTGATCATCAGAGACGTCTCCGAGCGTTTCGTCAAACGCCTCGTCGCTATCCATCTCCACCCACTCGTCGATTGCATCAGGGTCGGGGAAGTGGCCTTCGTCAATAAGTTGGAGGGCAGCACGGTTTTGCATCACCATTCGGTCGAGAGTGTTGGCAAAAGCGTGGCTTGATGACTCGAATCGTTTGAGCAGCCCTGTTCGAAGCAGACCGACGAGAGAGAGCTCAGAGGCGTCTTCCTCTCCCTCGAGGTAGTAGGACGGTCGATACCGCGCCAGCGTCAACTCGGACTCGTCACGGTCGCCTGCGGCCAGTCCACGGGCAACGTCCTCGAAGTAGGCGTCCCCAAATGTCTCAGAAAATGTGTAGTCGACTCGCTTGGGATTGGGGTCAGGGAAGCTGATTCGAACCGAGCCACCCTCGCCATCGGGCATCGTCGCGTTTTCGTAGTGATTCTTGATGAACCGACGAGTCCGCCTGACGGTTGTCTCGTCGAGCACGTCGAACAGCATATCGGGGCTGAGGTCGGACGGATCCTCTGACTGGGCCGTCTTGAACCGCTCGCGAAGTGACCGGATACCCTCGTTGGCGAACGCCGCATCGTTCTTAATAAAGTAGTTGAGCAGGTAGTACAGATCCCAGAGCGAGTTGTTCACCGGTGTCGCCGTAAGCATCACCACATCCTTTGGTGGGTCACCACGCAGGAGTGTTCGGAGTGCGTGTGACTGCTGGGTCCCAGGATTGCGGAATGCATGGGCCTCGTCGATTACGACCAGCTGGTACTCGTCGACATCGAGGTTCAGGACGTTCAGGTCGCCGCCGAGTTGCCGATCACGACGGAGCTCAGCGTACGACACTGTCTCGAACTGAACGCCCCACTCCGGTCCCTTCTGTGTCCACATCCCGTCACGAAGGTAGGCTGGTGCCACCACCAGCGCCCGCTGGCGGTTCTGGTTGACGTACTGGCGGAGCAACTCACCCGCGATGTAAGTCTTACCGAGGCCGACCTCATCTGCAACGATGACGCCGCCGTGTTCTTCGAGGAACCCGTTCGCTCGCCGAGCGGCGTCCTGCTGAAAGTTCGTGAGATTGATGCCGCCCTCATCGTCTTTCTCCTCTTCGAGCTCGTCGCCGTATCGTTCGTACAGGACACGCAGGTAGATGAGGTACGGGTCGTAGGGCTCGAACCGTTCCTCGTACAGCGCGGCGAGGTCGAACTCCTCGCTTTCGGCCCAGAGGTCATCGAACCATTCCTGAACCTGACCTGTGACATGGGGGTTGTACGCCCCGATGTTCAGCTCCAGATTCGAGTTCAGCCCCGCGCCAGTGAAGTTCGACGACCCCGCGATGACGCCCTGATTGTCGGAAAACAAATACGCCTTGCCGTGGATGAACCGGTCCTCGTGACGGCGGACTTCAACGCTGTCGCTTCGGAGAAACTCAACCAACTCTTGGAGGTTATCGTCGACCTCACGGGAGAATCCAAGCAGGTCGCGGTCACACTTGAGGTTGTGGTCGAGCGTCTGGAGTGACTCGTTAATTCGCTTCTGGTTGTACTCCTCGTCTCGTGGATCTCCGGGCTGTCGCCAGCGTTCCGTGCCCTCGTTGCTCGGCTGTGCGCCGACGAGGAGCCGTACTTGGTCGACGTGTTCGAGACCGTCGGAGACTGAGAAGTACCCGCGCGGGTTGAAGTAGCCCGTAACGATGTCGAGGTCGGGATCGTTAGCGAGGGTATCGTCAAGATCTGAGAGATAGTTGTTGATCGCTGTCGAAAGCCTGTTGCCATCGCGGTTGTCGACGAACTGCGGTTGCTCAGTCATCGCTTCGTGTCCCTGCCTGTCGTTCCTCTTCGCGGTTGGTGTGGCCGAGGTCTAGTTTGTCGGCCCAGCTCGCATAGTAGTCGAGAACGCGGTCTAACCGTTCTTCGTAGTCCCAGCCGTCGTGGAACGTCTCGAAGATGATTTCAACGTGTTCTCGAGAGAGGCCGTAAAGATGGGCGACGATGGCATCCAACTCGTAGATTTTGTCCTGCTTCTCCTTATCATCAAGTGGGCCGTATTCGACGCCGACCTCATCAGCCCAGCCCGCGTAGCGATCGTCAACTGCTGCGAGTCGCCCGGAGAGTTCGACAGCCCGTTCTCGGAGTCGATCATTACGGCCCGGACGAGGGACTGGTAATCCATTGAAAATGTAGTAGTCAAGATGTTCTTCTACAAAGAGGCGCGAATACCAATCTAACGGGATGCTTGATAGCACACCAATCAAGTATGCTTCATCCTCCTCATTACCTTGGGGCCACAATAAGAACGGATCAGCATCTCTCATAAACACCCTCGGCGGGATTAACGCAGCCAAGACGGTTCTACTATTAGTCCTCTGAGTTACCCGCCGGAACGCAATACGTGGTGAGTAGCACGGTAAAGTATCTGGATCTTCTATCCAGTCATTGTCCATTTCATAGAAAGCTGAGCGAGAGTGATTTTTGCCGTTAACCCTCTTTTTCTGCAAATACTCGCAAAGGTCATTCACTTTTCCATGACCGTAATAGATGCCTGTCTCTGGCTCCCAAATGTCGAATGAGCTACCTTTGTAAACTGGCCATACATCATAATCTACAGACGAGGGTTCCTCTAAGTCTAAACAATCGGATCGCGTGATCCCTGTGCGGTATGGTCGGATTCTCCAATCAACATCCTGACTCTTATCAACGCGAGGTGATTTCTGGATCTGTCTAAAGGCATCTGTTGACCGTCTATCAGGGGGGAGGAGTGGGAAAGCTGCTACATCCGTCCAAGACTCAACATCCTCTACACTGAATAGGTATGGATCACTGGAAACCCCCTCTTCAAAGCTTTCTGGGCTATTAAATGGACCTCGGATAGGAACCATACCATCAGAACGTTTCTTAGTAAATGCCGCTAATCCTATTGTGACTCTGACACCGATTTGGAAAGCCCACTGTCGCTTATTTTTGACGAATGTTACATCTTCGAAATCACCTTCTTTGAGAACCCGATGACGAAATTCTTCAGAACCTTTCTGCATAAATGCACCTCGTGGCAAGACAACGCCAACTCGCCCATCTGACGAAAGTAAGTTCCAAAAACGCCAACAAAACGCTTGATATAGATCGGGGTCGCCCGACCCGATACCGGGATAATCCCCTTCGATTAAGAACTTGCTTCTCTTTTGCTGTTCTTCTTGCCGTTGCTCAAGCTCAGTCAACAAATCAGGACGCTTTTCTTCGAGTTCTTTTATTTTATTTTCACGTTGTTGTGAACTCATCCCACGCTGGAGACCAGGGTAATATCGGGACCAAAAGGCGTGTCGTTCGATTTTCGCTTTTTCCCACGGTGGGTTCCCTACGATAACATCAAATCCGGATTCCTCCCCATCGAATACTTCAGGAAACGCCGTCGGGAAATGAAGGGGACGAGTCGATTTCAGAACCTCTTGTGCCTCGTCGTAGCAGCTTTCTTCAGTTATATCGACCTCCGTATCCGAAACAGGATCGGTGTCAATATCATCGTTGATCCGTGATGCAGCGAGAACATCAAATCGCGCTCTAACTTGTTCAATCTTTTTTTCGATTTTTGCACGCGTTTCACGGGCTTCCTGCACCTGTTCGGCGCTGGCATCGGCGAATTTACCCAGTTGATCGATGTCGTCACGGATCTCCTTCATCACGCTCTGACCGCCAGCAAACATCCCCAAGGATGACTGCTCGATATCGAGGATCTCGGTGACTTCGTCCAAAGTACCAATCCCAGCCAGTGAATCTCCGGTTACGAGATTGTAGTCGAGGAAAGTCAACGGTAGGCCAGGAACAAACGTGTGAACCCAAATCGACAACCGAGCGAGCTCAGTTGAGAGGGGATTAAGATCGACCCCATAGATACAACGTCGGGCGACCTGACGCCGAAGAAGCTGACCGCGCTCGACCGGCGGCGCGTATTCCTCATCCTCGAACGCCTCCAACGCAGCATCTTCTAGATTATCGAGTTCGTCCTCGACTGGTGACAACGGGTTCTCGGTCAAGTACGCGTACAAGCGTGACTCAATCCGGTCGACAGCACCGACAAGGAAATGTCCCGATCCCATAGCGATATCCGAGACTCGAAGGTCGAAGAACGCATCCGAAGCAGCATGTTCGCCCTCCTCCTCACGGAGCCGATCGATGCGGTCGAGGTGATCGTCCAGCGCAGATTCAAGCGAGTGGTCGAGAAGATGCTCGACGAAACGCGATTTGGTGTAGTACGTCCCCGTCGCCTTTCGTTCACCAGACTGGCCGTGGAGATAGATCTCACCTTGGTCGACGATGACTTCCTCGTCTCCAAGCGTCTGCTGTCCGGCCGAGTCGACCGGGACGTAGTGTCCCTCGTCGTTGGTGGTGAGCGGTTGCTCCGCCAGCGACAGCTCGGACTCAAGCAGTCCCTCGTAGATTACGCCAAACTCCCTCACGCCGATGTTCCTGAAGTCGACCGGACCCTGATATCCGTCTCCTGTTTCGTCGATTAGTAGATTCGCCAGTACAGGCCCAAACTCGCCGTTGTTGAGTCGGATGTCTGCCAGCTTTGCACCCGCCTCAGAGATTTCCTCGTCCTCGGAGAGCAACCGGCCGTCGTAGGCTGGAAGTCCGAGCTCATCGTGACCGTGGTGGACAGCCCGCGAGAGATGCATCACGTCGTCCCAGTGGTCATAGAACGAGGCATCAAAGTTGCCGTCACCCTCAACGAAGTCGTGCAGATCGTGGGCCTTCTGTTTCAGTGACTCCCGGTCGTACCGTTCGTTGCGCCGGCGGGGGAGGAACTCCTCGTCTTCGGCGTATGCAATGAACAGCAGCCGGTAGAGCAACACGAGCGTCATCTCGTAGGTCTCGTCCAACTGCTCTTTCGTCGGGTCGTCAAGATCACGGGCACGGGCGATGGCCTCCGCGAGATCCGGCACGACATCATCGTAGATGCGTTCCCGAAGTCGCTCCCCAAGGGCCGCCGCGTAGTCCTTCGACCGCTCCATAATGTCGTGGAGGGTACCGTCGTCTCGAAGGGCATTCGCAGAAAACAGTAGCCATAGATATGCTGCTTTCTCGTCTGCGAGGAGACTCGTGTTCACCTCGACGTAGGTGTCCGTCCGACCGCGCGAGCCGAATCCAGCATCGGGGTTCGTTGTGTACAGCCGCAGCGTGTCACCGCTACTCCCGATGACGTATTCGAGATTTCGCTTGTCGGCCTCGTTGAGCGCATAGGCCACCGGAGATTGGCCAACGAACCGTTCTTGTGCGTGGTCGAACGACTCGTCTTCCTGAAGGAACATCGCCACAGCACGTTCATGGCCGTCGCTTGTGTCTTTCAGTACGTAGCTCTGATCGGTGAGCTGATCAATTTCGTAGTTTAGGCCCTTAATCAGCTCGCGTGGGTCGTCGTCGATTGCCTGCTTGGCGCGTTCGCTCGCGTTCTCCCAATCGTCACGCTCAGGGACGCCAACCTTCAATTCGTGCGTCGAGAGAAGGCCCTGATTCCGGAGCCCGGTCAGTTCCTCGTCGAGCTGAGGGAGCATCTCGGTGAGGAACCGCTGAGCCGCGTGTCGATCAGGCTCGTTAAGAGCGGTGTCGCAGACGCGGTCTGCTTGCCCTCGGTCGACATCACGGTAGACTGGTGGTTCTTCACCGCTTGGCCCGCACAGCCCAGCGTGGTTATTGTAGAGAGCAACAACGAGAATTGGGTTTACTCGCCCGCCGCGCCGGTCTGTGTACGTTTTCTGCAAGAACTCTTTCGTGGGTCGTTCGCCGTGGTCGACGACGACAATCTCTAGTGCACTTGCCCCATTTCCTTGATAAAAATCAAAATCGTCCCCATCCCGGTCGTAGTTCCACGGACGACCTGGGCGTGATTCGAGAAAGTCTGATGTCATATGGTAAGGAGTGACGGACGTAGGGACAAATAGCTTGGTAGTAGACCCGCAAAGCGTGTGTCGATCAGTTTCTGCTACTATTGTCCTATCGTAATCATATTACGATGATAGCCGAAAGATGATGCCTGCCTCAATTCCAGCGGCTTACGCGATAGACTTCCACTGATTATACAAGGCGCGCCGAGTCAGGCGCGCCGACACCTCCTCTGTTTCTGCTGGAATCTGACGAGCGAAGCGAGGCAGTGGTTTACTCCAGTGGCTCCTTAGCCACACCCCTAACGGAGAGTTGGGTACCCACCCTCGA
>SL_4KL_010_BRINEDRAFT_10000729_pt1 | contig 17333 bp, 15 predicted proteins | sample SodLak_010_BRINE_2_FD_10664 | JGI IMG/M metagenome (IMG submission 10664)
CGGGAGGGGGCCGTCCGTGGCTCGCCGGTCGGAGGCCCCCCGTAAGTGAGATGCGATTCGACGAGCCGATCGATCTCTGCCTGCACCTCCGCCAGGTCGTCGATCGTGGTCGCGTTGTAGGCCCGTTTGCTGATCGTAAGCGAACTCGAATCGGGGCGTCGGTGGCTATCGAGATAGTCGGCGACGATCTCGTGTGCCGCCATCGATCGGTCGGCGAGCCGTTTTTGTGCGTCGGTGGCCTCCCAGTCGGGAATTTCGAGCCTCGAAACCACCGTTTTGGAGAGACTCGCCTTCCCCTCGGAGGCGATATCGGTCAGACACCGCTGATACGGCGACGAGTTCAATAGGGCACAGAGGAAGTGAGCCTCCTCCCGGTTGTCGGTCGAAATAAACATACAATGATCGCCCGGCACGACCGTCTGCTCGCCGAGATCCGGATCGTCGACCGTCGAGACGACGGCGAAATGCGGTTTGAAGCCGAGGCGACACCAGACGACCTTGTAATCTGCCCAGGTGTACGCACCCAGCCCGAAGACGTTGTAGAAGGGACCCTGATCGAGCCACGACGACGATCGCGCCGCGAGCCGATCGCGGTTGCTGTCGAGATAATCGTACGTTCGGGGCTGGGCCGTCCGCAGTTCGTCTTGGGTGTCCTCGTTTGCCTTCGACATCGGGACGAGATGCAGGTCGTGGCCGAAGAGGCCGTACTTGACGATGTGTTTCGACCTGAGATACGGGTAGACGTGTGTCGGTTCGAGCGCCGAGAGCTGCTCCCGATCGATCGAGAACACGGCCTTGGCATCGTCTTTGACGCCGTGTCGAATCTCGTGTGCACAGTCGCCGATCGCCCCCCGTTCGGCGTCGCGTCGGATCCACGCCGACGTCGAATCGTCCGCTTCGAGCGGGACGATCGCTGTCGAGTCCGCGGTGAGCGTCTCCTCGATCGTCGTCGCCGTCGCAAAGTCGGGCGTCCCGGTCCCGGCCATCCACGCCGTCGTCTCGATCGGAAACTGCGGGAGACGATCGGCCCGAAACGTGTACACCGCCGCGTTTGCACCGACCTGTTCGCCGAACGGCTGAAGCGTGTTGAAATCGTGAACATGTGTCAGTGCCAGCGGCCGATCGCCGACCGACAGCGTCCGGAGGAGTGTGCCCGCCGGCCCGGTCATGAGATCCCGCTTGAGCACGAAGCTTGCAGCACCATCTTCGGCCAGATACTGGGAGAGACAGACCCAGACAAATGGAACCGCGATATCGTCGTTCGCATAGCCGAGCCGGGAACTGATCCCTTCGTGGGGCAGCAGATCCAGCTCCTCGACGTACGTCTCGCGCCACGCGTCTTTGACCGCCTCGGAGAGCCGATCCCAGGTGACCCATGGCGGGTTTCCGACGAGCGTGTCGACGGTGAGATCGAGTTCCTGTCCCCCAGTGGTGATCGTATCGTCTCGCGTGAGATCGAGCGCGTCCGTTAGAAAAACCGGGAGTTCGACGGTTTCCGTCCGTGCACTCTCGAGAACAGGAAGAAGAGACAACAGATATGTAAGCTTCGTGCTCTTGACCGCGACGGGGTTGAGATCGATGCCGAAGACGGTCGAGGTAACGACATCGATAATCTCGTCGGGTGAGCGAGTCGCCCGTAGCGCCTCGATCTTCCGGGAGAGACAGACCGAAATGAACACGCCGGAGCCACAGCCCGGGTCGAGCACCGAGTCGGTTGCGATCGTTTCGGTGTCGATCGCGTCGACGGCCAGCTCCGCGACACCACGTGGGGTGTAGTACTCGCCCAGTTCGAGGCGGATCTCTCTGGAAACGATGTGCTCGTAGAGCGCTCGAAGGAATTCGGTTCCATCCGTTCGAAGCGCCGCTGTCGCGAGTTCGGCGTCGAGGGCGTCGGTGAACGCAGTGCTGTCGGCCAGTCGGTCGTGGAGTGCCCGAAAATCGATCGAAAGCGCGTCGGTGTTGGCTCCCGGCGCCCGGTTGACGACCGAAACACCGGTATCCCGCTCGCAGTAGTCGATGATCCGGTCGACGATGAAATCGAAGTAGAGCGAATCGATGAAGAGTCGCTTTCGGGGGGTTTCGAGATCGATCGACGCGAAGAGATCACCGTGGCTACGAACAATGAACGACTCCCACTCGGCTTTCGCCGTTTCGAACCGGTCGCTCGCTTCCAGCCGCGAAACAACCTCCTGGCTGAACTCGGCATAGAACGGGCCGTCTCGCCCCCACCGTTCGAACAGTTCGGTCTCCGTCATACAGTGCTCACGACGCACGGAGCGAGTGCCTCCATCGATCCACGATACGCTGGTTGCCCTGTTAGCTTCTGTGATGTCGAGTGTGCGACCGCCGGCCTTCCGAGCCCGATCGATCGGCCCGCGGTTCGAAGAGTTGGTCGGCGACCGACGAGACAAACAACAACAAACTGACCGGCGATTTGTGAATCGATACTGTTTGGTGTCGCATTCCATAATAATATCCCCAAAGTTGTTTTGTTAGCTGTAATACTTTGACTAACGAAGGCGTATTTGAGTCGGATCGAAACCATTTACGGGGAGGAGGTGCGAGTGATTGATAATGAAAATCCTCGTTATGGTCAAAGAAGTCGCAACCGTCGACGACGAGTTCGAGATCGAGGGGACCGCCATCGCCGAACGGTACCTCGGTGCCGATCTCAACGAGTGGGACGACTACGCCATTGAGGAAGCCGTCCAGCTCGCAGACGAGGAGATCGCCGACGAGGTCGTCACAGTGACGATCGGTCCCGAAGACTGTGAGCAGACGATCCGCCAGGCCCTCGCGAAGGGGGCCGACCGTGCCGTTCGCATCTGGGACGACGCCCTCGACGATATCGATCTGCTCGACGTGGGGGTGAAGACGGCACTCCTCCGGGCCGTCGTCGCGGAAGAGGAGCCCGATCTGATCCTTTCGGGGGTCCAGGCCGGCGACGATAGCTTCGGTGCGACCGGCGTCTCGCTTGCCGAGTCGATCGGCTACGAGTGGGGGGCGGTCGTCAACCACCTCGACCACGACCTCGACGACGGGATTGCCTCGGTCCGTCGAGAACTCGAAGGTGGCGTCGAGGAGCTGACTGACATCGAACTTCCGGCCGTGTTGACGATCCAGACGGGACTCAACGAACCCCGTTACGCGAGCCTCCGTGGGATCCGCCAGGCACAGCGCAAGACACTCGACGTCCGGGGACTCGACGACCTCGGCATCGACGAGGACGCGATCGCCGGCGACCTCGCGGTGAGGGCCATGTACGAACCTGAAAGCGAGAGCGACGCGACGGTCTGGGAGGGGCGTTCCGAGGAGACGGCGTCGGCACTCGGCGAGTTGCTCCGCGACAGCGGGGTGGCACAATGACGGCCGTCCTCGCCGTCGCGGAACACCGCCGCGGCGAGTTGCGTGACGTCAGCTACGAACTCATCGTCGCCGGTCGCCAGCTCGCAGACGCACTCGGCGGCGAGTTACATCTGGCGATCATCAGCGGCACTGTCGACAAATTCGCCGAGAAGCTCACCCGTGAGGGCGTCGACACGATCCACACCGTCGACGAGGGCGAGGAGTTCAACCACAACGTCTACAGCCAGACCGTCACCCAGCTGTACGACGAACTTGCCCCACAGTACGTGCTTGTGCCAAACAGCGTCAACGGGCTCGACTATGCACCCGCGATCGCAAACCGACTCGGGCTGCCGATCGTCACCGACGCGATCGGTCTCGACACCGACGGCAAAACGCTGACCGCGACCCGTGAGATGTACGGCGGCAAAGTCGAAACGACGATCGAAACCGCCGGCAACGCCGTCGTCACGATTCGCAGTGGGGAGTGGCCAGCCGCCGAGGGAACCGGCGACGCGACGATCGAAGCATTCGAGCCGGCGATCGACGAGAACCAGCAGGGGTCGACCGTGGCCGGCTTCGAGGAAGTCGGCAACGGGGACGTCGATATCAGCGACGCCGACGTGCTCGTCAGCGTCGGCCGCGGCATCGAAGAGGAGGAGAACCTGGACCTCATCCACGACCTCGCGGACGCACTCGGCGCGACAGTGTCGTCGTCGCGCCCGATCGTCGACAACGGCTGGCTGCCCAAGAATCGCCAGGTCGGCCAGTCCGGCAAAGTCGTCACGCCGGATATCTACATCGCGATCGGCATCTCCGGGGCCGTCCAGCACGTCGCCGGCATGAAAGGCTCCGAGACGATCGTCGCGATCAACACGGATCCCAACGCGCCGATCATGGATATCGCCGATTACGCGATCGTCGACGACCTCTTTGACGTTGTGCCAGCGTTGATCGAGGAGTTCTAGTAATTGTACTGCGAGTGACCACTGGGAACGAGCAGCCTTTTTGTTCCAGATTTTTGCGCGAGCGGTCGCGAACGGAGTAAGCGACCCGACGCGGAAAAAGGTGGTCGCACGTTGTGCCGGCGTTGATCGAGGAACAGCCGGCCCAACACACCGGTATCGCACGCCGTAGCCGCGATCTCGAACCCGATCGATCGAGCGACACCCTGCTTAGTGATCCGTTAGCTACTTTTTCACCCCATCCTAAGCGCTGGCAATGGAACTTCTGGAGCGGCGTCGGGCGCTGATCGAGGGGCGTCTCATTGAGGTCGTCGACGGAGTCGATCCCGAGACGCTCAGCAACGAAGTTCGCCACGTCACGCTCTCCGGAGGGAAGCGGGTTCGGCCGATGGTCACGATTCTCGCCTGTGAGACCGTCGGCGGGACGGCCGAGGAGGCGGTCGATTTCGGCGTCGGAATCGAGCTCGTGCACAACGCCTCGCTGGTCGTCGACGACATTATCGATCGCTCCGAGCTGCGACGCGGGACGACCAGCGCGTGGGCCGAGTTCGGGTACGGGCCGGCGATCATCACCAGTGACGGCCTGCTCGGTGAGGCGTTTGCACTGTTTTCGACCGATCCACAGGCGACACAGGTCGTCGCCGAAGCGATGGTCGAACTCGGCGTCGGCGAGGCGACCGAACTGTCGGCACAGCCGACCAACGAAGCCGAGTATATGACCCTCGCCAGACGCAAGACCGGCGCGCTGTTTCGGGCGGCAGCCGAACTCGGTGCGATCGCCGCGGGCTCCGATGCGTTCACCGTGGAAGCGGTTGGCGAGTACGCCGAGCGTGTCGGCATCGCGTTTCAGATCAGAGACGACGTCCTCGACGCGGTCGCAGACGCCGAGGAGCTTGGAAAACCGACCGGCCACGACGCCGCACTCGAACGCCCCTCGGTCGTCCAGGTGACCGACCTGACCCCCGAGGAGGCAAACGAACGGGCTCGACGGGAAGCCGATCGAGCGATCGACGCGCTCGACCGGGTCGACGTCGTCGACCGGGATGCGCGTAGTTACTTACAGGAACTGGCGGAGTTCGTGGTCGAACGCGAACGGTAGGCCGCCGACGGGAGCCGCCCTATCGGGACGCGCCGTCGACCTGTCTTCCACCCTCTGAGAGCCGGGATTCGGCAACGGCGAAGGTAAGCGTGCTTACGATTCCAAGCAGGGTCCCGCCGGTCAGCGCCGCTGCAACATAGGCGATGCCGACCTCGTCGATAAAGAAGGCACTCACTGCGTGGAGCACGATCGCCATCGCGAGAACGTAAAACGGGGCGTTGAGGTAGCGCCACTCCAGCGAACCGCCGATGTACTCGTCGGTGATCTGGCCGAGACTCGTCGTGATCCCGGCGGCGGCGATCCACCTGATCGAGCCGAAGACAAGCGCGGCGAGTTGGACGGGGACGCCGAGGTCGCCGCCGGCCGAGGCCTCCATCTCTTCGAGCGTGTTCACGCCGCTGACGCCACCGATAACGAACAGGGCGGCTGCGACCACGTAGGCAAGCAGCGTGGTTCGGCCGGCGTACAGCGATCGGCGGGCCCGTTCGACACCCGCATCGAGTCGCTCGCCGAGGCCGATCCCCCGCGAGATGAGATAGAGTCCGAGCAGGGCCGAGGTCGTGCCAAGAAAAAAGCCAGGCATGTCGAGTACGGTGCCGATCAGTGCGAGGGGGTAGATCAACAACAGGATCCCGAGCGGAATGAGAACCGTTCCTCGCGTCTCGGGATCGTTCAACACCTGCTTGATCGTGTAGTACATCGATTCTAAGTTCTGGGCCTGCCTGACGACCACCCGGCGGACGCCGTCGATCGGCACTCGCGATCGGATGATCGGGATGACCGATTCGTCCTGGGCACCGTCGGTGACCACGAGCGCCGTGACGTCCTCGCTGGTCGAAAGGCTCGCGAGGACGGTGTCGACCTCGTCGCCGACCTCACGATTTGCCTTGACGTCGCCCTCGTCGTTGCCCGTGACGACCGCGACGGCGACGCTCTCGTCGCGACTATCGAGGTCGTCGTAGATGTGAAGCCCCTGGAAGATGACGTTGGCATCGGAGTCTTCCGGATCTGCAGTCGCCAGTGCAATGGCTGCATCTTCGACGGCGTCGCGGCCGATGACGGGCGTCGAAAAACCGGTCTTCCGGCCGAGGTCGTCGTCGAGATCGACACACAGGACCAGCAGCATCGATCGAACGTTGTACAGCGCGGTATTTCCGTCTTCTGGAGAGAACAGCTAAGACAGTGGGGCCGGCCTCAACCGCTTCCCGGCGTAGAGACGACACTGCCGTGTTCCAGAATCGCCACCGGCCAGGATACCGCCGTTCCCCAGGGGCCATCGAAACAGCCTGTCACCGCAATTCGTGCAGTTTTTGAGCGTTCGCGCTCAACCTGGGGTATCGAATGATCTCCAAGGGCTGTGAGCAGTGCGCGAAAGGTGGCAAGATGGTGTTGTTCGTCTACGGCTATTGCGACCAGCGTGACTGTTTTTATTGCCCACTTGGGGAGAACCGGAAAAACGTCACCGACGTCTACGCCAACGAGCGCCTCGTCGAGAGCGACGAGGACGTACTCACCGAGGCCCACCGGATGTCCGCTCTCGGTACCTCGATCACTGGCGGCGAACCACAGGAGGCGCTCGATCGGACCTGCCACTATCTCGAACTATTAAAAGACGAGTTCGGCGAGGACCACCACACACACCTCTACACCGGAATCACCGGTGGTCGCGAGAACATGCGGAAACTTTCGGAAGCCGGGCTTGACGAGATTCGGTTCCACCCACCCTACGAGCAGTGGGGGGACCTCCACGGCACCGAGTGGGAGGAAATCCTCTATATTGCCCGTGAGGAAGGATTGACCCCCGCCTTCGAGATTCCGGGGATCCGTGCCGAGACGGAGTTTCTCGACTTTCTGGACGAGGGGGCTGCGGACTTCTGTAACGTCAACGAGTTCGAGATGAGCGACGGCAACTACCGCCGGATGCAAGAACAGGGCTTCGAACTCAAAGAGGGCCATATGAGCGCCGTCGACGGCGATCGTGACGAGATCCTCGACATTATGGGCGACCACGAGAAGGTCTACTTCTGTACCTCGGTATTCAAGGACGCCGCCCAGCACCGACGCCGGCTGAAACGGATGGCCCGCAATATCAGACGAGAGTTCGACGATATTACCGACGACGGCACGCTCGTCTACGGCAAGACGACCGCAGCGCCGGAAGCGTTCGCCGAACTCGGTGTTCCAGAGGAGTTCTACACCGTCAAAACGAATCACGTCGAAGTCGCTTGGTGGCTCTTAGAGGAGATGATCGACGAGGGCGACCTCAACGATGGAGAGATCGTCGAACAGTATCCGACGTACGATGGGCAGGTCGTCGAGCGGACACCACTAGCATAATTACCGCGAGCGTCGGAGACGCGAGCGGCTTTTTCGTCGAGGTTTTTATGCGAGAGGTGAGCGAAGCAAACCCGAGCATAAAAAGGTCGCGACGCAGTATCCGACGTACGATGGGCAAGTTGTGGAGCGGACACCACTAGCATAATTACCGCGAGCGTCGGAGACGCGAGCGGCTTTTTGGTCGAGGGTTTTATGCGAGAGGTGAGCGAAGCGAACCCGAGCATAAAAAGGTCGTCTCACTCGATCTCGGTCGGATCGACGCCGGGAAGTGTGATGAGATTCTCGCGGCCGATCCGGAGCTTGTCGATCTCGTCGTCGTCGTCCATCTTCGAGAGGAGTTGGGAGACCTTGGCGTTCGACCAGCCGGTTTCGGAGACGATCGATCCCTGCTTCATGCGACCGCCGTTTCGTCTGAGCAGTCGGTGAACACGCTCTTCGTCGCTCAGCAGTTCCGGATCGACATCGTCGTGGCCCTCGAACGTCAGCGCTGTGTCGTCGTCGGGGGCGTCCTCGGTGGCAGTCGTCGGCGAGGGGTGTCGATCGTCATCGTCGACATCACCGTCGGGTTCTGCGGAAGAAGCCGTCTCACCCGCCTGCGTATCGCGTCCGACAGGCAGTCGAGTGGCAACCGCGGGGGGAACCAGCGGATCGTCATCGGACCGACGCCGTGTGAGGAGATAGATCGCTCCAACGATAACGAGAGCGAGACTCCCGGCGATCAGACCCAGCGTCTGGGACTGGGAGGTTCCGCCAGCGACGCGGACGAAGGCGATATCGAGTTCGTCGGTTTCGAACTCACGTGGTCCATCCCAGACGAACGCGCCGCCACTCGAGGTCGTCGGCGGCGTGCTGAACTCGTCGAAACCGTGGTCTGGTGGTGACTGGACGACGAGACGCTGGTCCGGGCTGAGACGCAGCGAACTGTAGATGCCAAACTGGATCCGATCGCCGTCGACGGTCGCATAATTCGTCCAGGTAAACGAGTACGAGAGCGTCCCGATCTTCGTCTCGTCATCGAACTCGGCTGGCTCATCGGGTGCGTCGACGCGTGGGTCGTTCCAGTCGAACTCCTCGATCGACATACTTCGGCCGGTCTGTTCCTCGGCGAGTGTCGCTTCCGATTCGAAGCGTTGCCGATCGGTCTCGACATCGCGCTCACCGGCGACGACGTCGTCTGCGTACGCACGGAACGTCTCGACATCGTCGTCGTCAGTGAGCAGGAACCGACTCTCGATCGTCCAGACGGTGTCGCCGGTTTCGGTGACGTTGATCCGGATCACCTGGGCCGGATCGGCTGCCGTGAGTGGCGATCGCTGGTCGGTCGTGGCAGCTGTCGACGAGACAGGAGCGATGGAGTCGCTACTCTGCGCACCCAGAAGCGCCGGGTCGTGGAGGGAGGTGTCCGATGGGGACCGGTCAGGTGCCGTCGCCGCGGCCGCCGACGGTGTGGCGACCACCACCCCGAGCGTCGATGTCGCGAGGAGGACTGTGAGGGCGAGTGCAACGGCTGTTAATAACCGCATGCGTATCAACCGGTGGTTTCCGATGGGAAAAAACCCTTTCTATCGAGCAAGACAGGATTACTCCCCGTCGCTGAAAAGCGAGTAGACGCCCTCTGCCGTCGAAAGCTGCGCGAACGGTGTGGCGATTGGTGCGACCAGCTTTTATATCAGGAGTGCATACGGTGGCGCGATGAAGAGTGCGACCGCTGCCCTCCTCGCCGTGCTTCTCGTCTGCTCGCTCCCTGCAATGACCGTAATCGCTGCAGAGCCAGTAGGCGAGGGAGACGGCGACACGACACGGGACGTATCCCTCCAGCAAGAGCCGGTCGGGACCTCCTCGATGACGACGGCAGATAGCATGCCGAATCGTCTCGATCTGACCGGCGAGGTCAGAAGCGAGCACACCGAGTACGGCCACGATATTGGAACGGCACTCGCCGCTAGCGACGACGAGCTCAGAGTCGATCACGACCAGTACGTATTCCTCGGTTCCGACTTCGACGGTGTCGATACTGACGAGCAGATCACGCTGCTCGAGGGTGCCTACGAGCAGCTCACGGAGCGTTCGAACGCACTCGAAACCCGCGAACGAACGGTTGTCCAGGCACACGCTGCTGGTGAGCAGGCAACGACCGAACTGGTACAGGTACTCATCCGAAACCACAACGAAGCAGCGGTCCTCTCGGAGGCATTCGACGAGCTTTCCGACCGGGCTGGGCAGGTTCCAGGCTACTCGCTCTCGGTCGATGACGAACAGAGCGAACTGGATCTACACCAGTCGGAGATCCGATCGACACTCGAAGCGACAGTGAGTGATCGCGCAGTCGTCGCCGTGCAAACGTCCGAAACTGGATACACGTTCTCGACGATCGACAGCAGCTACGTCCGTGAGACGACCCGGTTCGACAATCGGGATACCGAACAGCCAAATCAGTTCGACGATATTACCGATGCATACGAAGCTGCCCGGGAGGTGTATCCGTGGGTGTTCGAGACGGGAAAATCCTCGGAGATGACGGGACAGTCGGCAGTGCAGCTATATGAGATCCGCGTGCCACACGAGTATGGACAGCTCGAAGCGACGTTCGACGGGGGTACGGGTGAGGTCCACCGGGAGGCACAGGTGTTGACCCCCGACGCGCTCCCGACGGTTGGCAACGAAAGCTGGAGTGGTGACGGACTCACACTCTCGGTGACCGAGACACCGATGAACGGGCCGGCCACGGTGACGGTGACTGACTCGGAGACAGATGAGCCGGAGTCGGCGACGGTCACGATCGACGACGAGGAAGTCGGCGAAACCGACGCCGAAGACGGAACACTGTGGATCGTACCGCCGGCTGGCGAGTACGAACTGATCGTCGACACCGGTTCAGAACGCCTCAACGCGACGGTCTCCGGATAGCGGGCCCCGATTGCGGTTCTTCGAGAGTCGCAGATCGCGATCTGTGCTCACAGACACGCACACAACGACCAGCGACGCCTTCGATCGGGTGCGAGGGTTAATAACCGAAGCAGCAGCCACACTGGCCCGTGAGTGTCCAGCCGCTCGAACGACGAGCCAGCCTGCCAGATCGTAACCGAGCCGTCAGTCCGATCGTCGGGGTCGTCGCGTTGCTTGTCATTACCGTTGCACTCGCCGCGGTGGTCGCGGTCGGGGCTGGGGCGCTGTCCGCCGGCTCGCCGGAGCCGACGGCGGCGTTCGAGCTGGCTGTCGACGGCTCGACGTCGGCGATTCGGATCGACCACGTCGCTGGCGACACGATCGATGTCGAGACGCTCTCGATTACAGTCGCGGTAGATGGGACCGAGTTGGCGGACCAGCCGCCCGTCCCGTTCGTCGGTGCCAATGGATTCGACGGCACACCCGACGGCCCGTTCAACGCGGAAGCAACGCAGCAGTGGCAATCGGGAACGGTTGCAGGATTCAGCGTCGCCGATACGAACAGCCCAACAGTCGAGCGCGGCGACACGGTAACGGTGAGACTGGCTGTCGACGGAACGTCAATCGCGACGCTGGAAACGGTCGCCGAATAGCCGCGGTGTCTCGCTCACTCTGGTGCCCGCCCGATCGTCGTGATCGCAACCTCGGGCTCGTAGGAGGGGCCCTGGAACAGATGTTTGACCTCCTCGAAGCCGGCGGTTTTGAACATCCGGTCGGCCTCGTACTCGTCATAAAAGAGCATTATTGAGTCGGCAAGCTTCTGCGTGATCGGGTTGTCGGGGTAGTTCGGGCCGACGACGAGCACCTGGCCGCCCGGTTTGAGCACGCGACGGAACTCCCGGAGTGCGAGGATCGGGTTCGGCCAGTACTCGATCGAGCCCGAGGACCAGACGATATCGAACGTGTCCGTCGCGAACGGGAGCCGTTCGGCGTCGCCCCGGTGGAAGTGGACGGGTGGGGCGTGTTTGCCGAATTTGGCGTAGGCTTTCTCCAGTTGGTGTTCGCTCTGGTCGATCCCGTACAGCTCGTCGACGTGGTCGAGTAATCCTTCGGTCGCGAACCCGGTGCCACAGCCGACGTCGAGGACGGTCATGTCGTCTTCGATGTCGAGCAACGAGAGTGCCTCCGAGCGCATCTCCTCGTTCCAGATGAAGGGGTTTATCTGATCGTATATCTTCGAGAGGTACTTATAGAACAGTCGGGCCCGGGCCTTGTTCTCGAGAACTCCCATTGTGTGATCGTTTCGATCGAATCGGCATATGTCTGCCGTTCCCGGCGGCCTCCGAGCAATCGCGTTCGGCGTGAAGGCCGCCGAAAAGTAACTGCCGATTAGCCGGTTTTGTCGTGAGAACTCTCGAGACACTTTCGCAACTACCATATACGCGCTTGGGCAAACATCCGGTTGCTTAGAGTATGCCGAGGCCAGAGGTTCTCGAACGAATTAAGTCGGCGGAAGAAGAGGCCGACGAGATCGTCGCATTGGCACAGAACGACCGCGACGAGCGAATTGCCGAGGCCCGGGAACGTGCCGAGGAAATTCGCACGGAAGCGGAACAAGAAGCACGCGAACTCAAAGAGCGCCGTCTCGAGGCGGCGCGCGAAGCGATCGACGAGGAGTGTGAACACGTCCTCGAGGAGGGCGAACAGGAGCGAGAGGTGCTCATCGAACGCGCCCAGGACCGGGTCGACGACGTGACCGACCACGTCGTCGAACTGTTCCAGGAGGACGTCCATGCTCAGACCTGAGCAGATGAGCAAGGTCTCGGTGACCGGCTCTAGGGGCGTTATGCCCACGGTCATCGAGACGGTCCACGGGCTGAACGTGGTCCACCTTTCGGACTACGACGGCTCCTGGAAAGGGTTCGACAACGGGAATCCGATCGAGGGGGCCGACGACACCTCCGAGAAACTGGTGACCATCCGGGCGCTCGAGAGCACGCTCTCGCTGTCGTCCGACGAGATGGCACCGGCCCGTCCCGAGGACGACTGGGAAGACCGGTTGGAGGACGTTCGGACGCGAGTCAACGAACTTGACGACCAACGCAACGAGGTTCGCGAACAGCTCCGCCAGACTGATGAGCGAATCGACCGCGTCGAGCCGTTTGCCGAACTCGGCATCGATCTCGACTTGCTGTCTGGCTACGGGTCGGTCGACGTCCTCGTCGGCGAGGGTCCGCTTCGAGAGATCGAGCCGGCCCTCGAGGAAAGCGAGGAGATCAGGGCGTTCGAGACGTTTACCGGCGGTGACGTCGTTGCGATCGTCGCTGCACCCGCCGAGGGCGAGACAGACCCGATCGACGACGCTCTCGTCGGTATCGAGTTCACCCGTCAAGAGGTGCCCGACACCGACCGCGGGCCACGAGCCTACGTGGGCGAGCTTGAGGACCAACGCCGGAAACTCGAAACCAAGATCGACGAAATCGACGCTGAACTTGAGGATATCAAACACACCGAGGGGCCGTTCCTGCTCGGCCTCGAAAAAGAACTGACGATCGAGGTCCAGCGGGCGGAAGCGCCGCTACAGTTTGCGACGACTGACCACGCCTTCATCGCGGAGGGGTGGATCCCAAGCGAGGAGTACGATGATCTCGTGTCGTCACTTCGCGAGGCGGTCGGCGACAGCGTCGAGATCGAAGAACTCGAGCAGGCCGATTACGAGGGCCACGAGCACGGTGCCGTTGCCCACACGGACGAGCCGGATACTGAAGACGAGCAGGCAGAAGACGAATCCGAAGCCGAGACGCCGCCAAAACAGAAGGCGGCGACCGATGGTGGCACTCCTACCGGTACCGATAGTGGCCACGGTAGTCGTGCCGTGACGATGGATTCCGAACCACCGGTCAAACTCAACAACCTGACGCCGGCGAAACCGTTCGAGGTAATGGTGAAGATGGTTAGTCAGCCAAAATACAGCGAACTCGACCCGACGCTGTTTATTTTCCTGACGTTCCCCTTCGCCTTTGGCTTTATGATCGGAGACATCGGTTACGGGGCCCTCTACATGCTGATGGGGTATGGCTGCTGGAAGTACTTCGACTCCGACGCCGGCAAAGCGATCGGGACGATCGCCATCTGGGCCGGTGCCTTTACGATCATCTTCGGCTACCTGTACGACGATATCTTCGGCGTCCACATGAGCGACGTCGGCGTCCATTTACCGCTCGCCGGCACGCTGACCAAGGGGCTCCAAGCGGGTGAGTGGGCACTACTGTGGATCCTGCTCTCGCTGGTCTTCGGGATCGTCCATCTCAACCTCGGACTGATTGCCGGCTTCGTCAACGAGCTCAGCCACGGCCTGAAGGCTGCCGTCTTCGAGCGCTTCTCGTGGATCCTGGCGATGAACGGCCTGTTCATCTGGCTGTTTACCCACAACGATGCCGGGAGCGCCGACCTCGGATTCGACACGACGGCCTCGGCGACAAAACCCGAGTTCATGACCGGCGCCGGAGAGGAAGCGATCCTCTATGAGTTCTTTGGCTTTGCCGGCTTCTCCGAACTGATCGGGATCGTCGGCATCGGAATGCTGGCCGTCGGGATGATAATGGTCGTTATCGCCGAAGGAATCGCAGGCGTGCTTGAGGCGCCGGCGTGGGCGTTCGGCCACGCGCTCTCGTATCTGCGGATGGTCGCCGTCTTGCTCGCGAAAGGCGGGATGGCGTTCGTCGTCAACCTGCTGGTCTTTGGCGCCTGGGAGGCCGACGACGGCTACATGAACTTTGCGTACTTCGGGGCGCCAAGCGAGGTCGAGGGCGCAGCGGACGTCACCTTCGAAGGACTCGTCTGGATTGGCTTCGAGGGCGGGATCATCGTAACGGTACTCGCCCTCCTCGCTGCAGTGTTCGTCTTCGTCGTCGGACACATCGTGGTCCTCCTCTTGGGGATCACGGCCGCAGGCATCCAGATGCTCCGCCTTGAATACGTGGAATTCTTCCAGAAATTCTACGAGGGTGGTGGTGAGGAGTACGAGCCGTTCGGAACCGAATCGTCCACCCAACAGGCAGACTAACCGCTCCAATTTTTCGGATTGTGTCACGTTATTGTAACGAAATATCTGCTGTTTCTGGTTTGGAATGCTGTTGAGACAGAGTGTCATACTATGGCAAAATCGGCTGATATGGCCGGCATAGATCGAATTGTTTCGAGAGTTTTATAGGGTGTGCAGAGACAGATACGTCTGTTCGGAGCAGTCGAACCCACAGAGGAATCTAGTAAGCCATGATCGAAGCACTTGCACTCGCATCCGAGACCGTGTTACAGAACGGAGAAGTGAACGAAGCGCCATTCCTGACTGCTGAAGGGATGGCTGCGCTTGCAGTCGGGCTATCGGCAGTCGCTGCAGGGTACGCTGAGCGCGGTATCGGCGCCGCTGCGATCGGTGCAATCGCCGAAGATGATGACCTGTTCGTTCCCGGTCTCATCATGACCGTCCTGCCGGAGACGCTCGTTATCTTCGCGCTGGTCGTCGTCTTCGTCATATAATCGCTACCCCTTCTCTCACCAATGAGTTTGGACACAGTCGTCGAAGATATCAGAGAAGAGGCCCACGCGCGTGCGGAGGACATCCGAGAGGACGCCGAATCCCGCGCCGAGGAGATCGTCTCGGCCGCGGAAGCCGACGCCGAGGAGGTCCTCGAGGAGGCCGAACAGGAGGTCGAAGGCGAAGTCGAACAACTTCGTGAACAGCGACTCTCCAGTGCGAAACTGGAGGCGAAACAACAGCGCCTGGAGGCCCGCCGCGACGTCCTCGGCGAGGTTCGCGAGGCCGTTGAGGCCGAACTCGTCGACCTCGAAGACGACACTCGCGAGGAACTGACTCGCACACTGCTCGAGGCCTCGAGTGGTGAGTTTGCGGCCGGCGACGACGTCCGTGTCTACGGCCGCGACGACGACGAGGAGCTCATCGAGTCGATCCTTGACGAGTACGACGGCTACGAGTATGCCGGCGAACACGAGTGTCTCGGCGGCGTGGTCGTCGAGAGCGACCAGTCTCGCGTTCGAGTCAACAACACGTTCGACTCGGTCCTCGAGGACGTCTGGGAGGAGAACCTCCGGGAGATCAGCACCCAACTCTTCGAGCAATGATCCTAGGTGCCTCGAATACGGAGTACGTCAGCGCCCGCGTCAAAGCGCGGCGAGCGGCGCTGTTTTCGGACGAAGATTACCGAAAGCTCGTCCGCATGGGGCCAGGTGGCATTGCACGATTCATGGAAGAATCGGAGTACGAACGCGAAATCAACGAACTCGGAACGCGGTTTTCGGGCGTCGACCTGATCGAGTACGCACTCAATCAGAACCTCGCGCGACACTTTCAGGACCTACTGGACTTCTCGGAGGGGCGACTGTACGATCTCATCGCCCGCTATCTCCGGAAGTTCGATGTCTGGAACATCAAAACGATCATCCGCGGGATCTACACCGAGACGCCCGCCGACGAGATCCGGACGGACCTGATTCGTGCCGGCGAACTCGACGACACCGTTCTCGATCGACTGCTCGAGGTTGACGAGATCGAAGACGTTATCGAGATTCTCGACGGAACGGTCTACCACGGTCCCCTCGACGACGCTTTCGAGGAGTTCGAGGAGACAGGCACACTCGTCCCACTCGAAAACGCCCTCGATCGGGAGTTTTACGAACACTTGCTCGACAATCTCGGTCGGCCACAGGAGGGGCCGAATGCGAAGTACGTCGAGTTCCTGCAAGCCGAAATAGACTTCCGCAACGCCCGAAACGCGTTACGGCTCGCCCGAAGTGGTGCGGATCTCGACCCAGCAAGCTACTACATCCCCGGCGGTGTCTTGTTCGACAAGTCGGAACTGAGCCGGCTCGTTTCCGACATGGACGAACTCGTTGATCACATCGTCGAGAACAAACGCTACGGCGACCGACTGTCGGGCGCACTCCGCCGACTGCGTGAGGCGGATAGCTTGATCCAGTTCGAGCACGCCATCGACGCCGCGTTGCTCAAGTATTCGGACACCCTCTCGAGTATCTACCCGGTGTCGGTTTCGTCGGTGCTTTCGTATATCCTTGCGAAAGAACGCGAGGTCGAGAATATCCGTGCGATTGCCCGGGGTCGAGAGGTCGGCCTCTCGGAAAGCGAAATCGAAGAGGAGCTGGTGATTCTATGAGCCAGGAAATCGCAGTTGTTGGCAGTCCGGAGTTTACCACCGGCTTTCGCCTCGCAGGTGTTCGCCGGTTCGAGAACATCCCGGATGACGACAAAGAGACGACACTCGACGACGCCGTCACCGACGTCTTAGACGACGAGGGTGTCGGTATCGTCGTTATGCACGACGAGGATCTCGAGTATCTGTCGCGGAACGTCCGCCAGACTGTCGAGACGAGCGTCGAACCGGTCGTCGTCACGATCGGGAGCGGCACTGGCGGCGGCGGACTTCGCGAGCAGATCAAGCGTGCGATCGGTATCGACCTGATGGACGAAGAGGACAATTAAACTATGAGCCAGGCAGAAGACATCGAGACCGTCGACGAAGACGGTGTAATCGAAAGCGTGAGCGGTCCAGTCGTGACCGCCATGGACCTCGACGCCCGGATGAACGACGTCGTCTACGTCGGCGACGAAGGACTGATGGGCGAGGTCATCGAGATCGAAGGGAACCTGACCACGATTCAGGTGT
>SL_4KL_010_BRINEDRAFT_10000730_pt1 | contig 17329 bp, 21 predicted proteins | sample SodLak_010_BRINE_2_FD_10664 | JGI IMG/M metagenome (IMG submission 10664)
CGAGGGCCACGGCATCAGCAAACTCGACAACCGAATCGAGGCCTACCGCGAGATCGTGGCGTTTCTCGACGAACACGTGTAGCGCGGAGGAGGCCACCGAGGTGAGCCACGGAGTCGACATCAACAGCTAACAGGCCGCAGGGAGAAGGGGTCGTATGGTCGCCGATGCCGCCGTCGACACCGTGTTGCCGTTCGTGCTCGCGGTGGGCGTCCCCCTGTTGGTCGCGCTGTTTTACTTCGAGGGCGTCATCGTCGGCAAACTGCTCCAGCCGACGGCGGTGTTCGTCGCCTACATCGCGATTGTCCGGCCAATGGGTGTCGTACTCGTCGCGATCACAGTGGTCTGTACGCTGGCGGCAACCGTCGGCCAGTGGACGCTCTACCGCGGCTTCGACGACGACGCCCCCGAGTTTTTCGGGCTCAGACGACGGGTTCCCGCGCTCGCACGGTTCCCCGAACAGATCGAAAAACGGGTTGGCAAACGGCGACTCCGCGTTGTCGACCGCGCGTTCGAGCGCTACGGCGGCGTCGGCATCGTCATCTGCAACCTCGTTCCCGGCATTCGCGGGTTGTCGGCGATCCCGGCCGGACTGAGCGACTATCCGCGGAGTCGGTTTCTCGTTGCCTCGACCGTTGGCAACGTGGGCCATCTCGCCTTGCTCGTGGCGGTCGCCTTCGGCGTGTTGGAGTTGGCGACGCTGATTCGGTAGCGCGGTGGTCTGCAGAACTGGCTCGCCCGGATCGGCCATATCGCCGGTAGAATGAAGCCGCAGTCGGCCGACAATTCACTCATGAGCGCGGATTCGACACAGCGGGCGATCCGGTGTCTGGTGGCCAAAGTCGGCCTCGATGGACACGACCGCGGCGCGCAGGTGATCGCGCGCGCCTTCCGGGATGCGGGCTTCGAAGTGATCTACTCGGGACTCCACCGCGCACCCGAAGAAATCGTCCAGGCGGCCGTCCAAGAGGACGTCGACGTGCTCGGCATCTCGATTCTCTCGGGCGCACACAACACGCTGATTCCCCGAATCATCGACGGACTCGAAAGCGACGGCGCGCTCGACGATACGCTGATTCTCGTTGGCGGCATTATTCCCGAGGAAGACAAAGCTCATCTCAAAGCACAGGGCGTTGCCGAAATCTTCGGGCCGGGCACGCCGATGGCCGAAACCGTCGAGTTCGTCCGCGAAAACGCGCCGCGACGGATCGACCAATGAGCGAGTCGAGCAAAAAACAAGAATCCGACGAACCGCACACACTCAGCGACCACGACGAACAGCTGGTCGCGTCGGTGCTTGCCGGCGAACAACGCGCACTCGCCCGCGTGCTCTCGAAAATCGAGAACCGAACTGCGGGCTACCGAGCCATACTGGTTGCGCTCTACGAACACACCGGTTCGACGCCCGTGCTCGGCGTCACCGGAAGCCCCGGAGCGGGCAAATCGACGCTGGTCGACAAACTCACCAAACGGTACCGCACGCGCGACGAGACGGTCGGCATTCTCGCGGTCGATCCCGCCTCGCCGTACACCGGCGGTTCGGTGCTGGGTGACCGCATCCGCATGGGCTCGGCCGCCGGCGACCGCGGCGTGTTCATCCGCTCGATGAGCGCACGCGGCACCCTCGGTGGGCTCTCGATGGCGACCGCCGACGCCGTCGTCGCGCTCGACGCGTTCGGCCTCGACCGAATCATCATCGAAACCGTCGGCGCAGGCCAAAGCGAGGTCGACGTCGTCGAAACCGCCGACAGCGTCGTGGTCGTCGTCCAGCCCGGCGCGGGCGACGACGTCCAACTGCTGAAGGCGGGTATTCTCGAAATCGGTGACCTGTTCGTCGTCAACAAGGCCGACCGCCCCGAGGCCGCCGGCACGGTGGCGGATCTCGAAGAGATGATCCACCTACGAGCGCCGCCGGGCGACGCGAATGGTGGAGCGATGGGCGGCCACCACGCACCCGACACCGCGGGTCATCACGGCAGTAATGTCGACGCTGCTGATCCACAAAACGAGTCGGTCGCTGGCGACGACGAGGAAGTCGGCGACGACGACCACTGGACGCCGCCGGTGCTCGAAACCGTGGCGACGACGGCAGTTGGCGTACCGGAACTGGTCGAGGCGATCGACCGCCACCAACGGTATCTCGACCGATCCGGTGGTGACGACGAACGGCGACGGCGACGCGCGACCGCGACGCTCAAACGGTTGCTTCAGCGGGATCTCGGCGTGCTGAGCGAGCGACTCATCGAAACGCGCGGCGGCATCGACTCGCTTGCGGACGCAATCGCCCGCCGCGAAACTGATCCGTACTCCGTTGTCGACGACCTCATCGGGCCAATCGAGAGCGCCGTCGAGCGCGCGCAGACCGAGGGGGCGGAATCGGAGACGAATCGCAGCCAAACCTAACTTGGTGGCGATCCAACAGCGAGTATGTCACTTCGCAAACTCCTCGGGGCGAGCGCACTCGGTGTGGGTGGGTTGCTCGCCGCCAACTATCGCCTCCGCGACGACGACCTCCAGCCCGCGCTTTCGGGCCGCCACGAGACCATCGGCTGGCGCGGACTCGAAGTCGCCGTCACCGAAGCCGGCAACCCAGATAATCCGACGCTCGTCTTGTTCCACGGCATGAACGCCGCCGGCTCCAGCGGCGAGTTCCGTGCGGTCGTCGACGACCTCGCCGACCGGTTTCACGTCGTCGCGCCCGATTTTCCGGGCTTCGGCTGTTCGGCACGCCCGCCGCTTCGGTACTCGGCCACGCTGTCCGAGTCGTTCGTCGGCGAGTTTCTCCAGCGGTACGATTCGCCGTGCGTCGTCGCGTCGTCGCTGTCGGCGGCGTACACGCTGGGCGCACTCACGGGTGAAAATGGTGCAGACGCCAGCGGTCTGTTGCTCATCTGTCCCACGTCGACGGCGGGACCGACCCCGCCGAAAACGTGGCTTCGTGAACTGATTCGGCTCCCCGTCATCGGGGAGGGGCTGTTCAATCTCATCACCTCGCGACCCTCGATTCGGTACTTCAACGCCGATCACGGCTACTACGACTCCGGCAAGGCAGGCGAGGACTGGGAAGCCTACGAGTGGCAGACCGCCCACCAGCCGAACGCCCGGTTTGCGCCCGCCTCGTTCATCAGCGGCTTTCTCAACAGCGATGTCGACCTCGCCGAGGCGATTCGCGCGGCCGACCTCCCGACGACGCTGCTGTGGGGTCGCGAAACCGCGCTCACGCCGCTTGCCGACGGCCGCGACCTCGCCGAAGAGAGCGGTGCCGCGCTCGTCGTGTTCGACGAGGCGAAACTGCTTCCGCACGTCGAGTTTCCCGACCAGTTCTGCGAGGTCGTTACCGACCGACTGGCACCGTCGGTCAAGGCGGCAAGCGAGCAATAAGAGTCGACGGATCGGGACGATTACCGGCCCACAGTCAGTCCGACCGGTGCTCGGCCAACAGTTTTTCGGCGTGCGGTTTCGAGTTCGCAATCGTCCAGCGAACCTGTGCGGGGTCGCCCGCGTCGGCCGCGTTCGATGTCGGATAGAACGTCGATCCCTCGCCGTATGCGAAGAGGTCACGCAGTTCGTCACCCAGCGGGCCGATGCCGAAACCGAGACTCGTCCCCTCGCGGTCGCCGATCTCGTAGAGGGCGTAGCGGTCGGGAGCGCCCCGGACGATCGAGCGGTCGAGCGACCGCCACGGTTTGGCGAGGCTCATGATTCGAGTTGGTCGGCGGGAACGAACTCGTAGCTCTCTTCGCCCCAGTCGTCCTCGACAAACACGAACACGCGGCCGCGGGCGACCGCAGGGTCGGCCTCAACGGTCGTTCGGTGGCCACCGGTTCGACTGACGGTCACACCGGGAAACACCTCCTCTTCGTCGTCGGTATCGAGCAAAATCCGGCCGACACCGGTGTCTTCGAGGATGTCGTCGTGGGTTTTGAGATCGTTGACGTAGAGCATGACGCCCTCGGTTTCGGTCGGATCGGTCACGAGCACGTGGGTTTCCTTGCCGGGGCTGGCGGTGAGCGAGCCGCTGACTTTCGTCGGAACGCCCCGGTAGAGCGTTTCGCGGCCGTCGGCGTAGGTGACGACGACGCCCTCGGGTCTGAGGTCGACGCCGAGCGTTCGGGGGGCAACGTCGGTGTGGACTGCCATACGAGGTTGTTGGGCCGAGAAACGAAAAAATCCGCCGCTTGCCGCCGACCGCGCCGCCGTCACTCAGCCGCCATCGTCGTCGTCGCTCAGCCGCCGCTAACCGGTGGAAACACCGCGAGTTCGTCGCTGTGTTCGATCGGGGTTTCGAGGCCCCTGTCGGCCGGAAGCGGCTCGCCGTTTTTCAACAGCGTGAACTGCGAGCGAACCGCCCCGCCCTCGTCGAACAGTCGGTCGGCGAGCGCCGGATGCATCTCGGTCAGCGCCGCCAGCGCGTCGGCGACGGTCGGGTCGTCGGCTGCGACACTAACCGAGACCTCGCGGGTGCCGGCACGCTCGGCGAGATCCGCAAACAGCTTCCAGTGCATACCGGCTCTCGACGCGCCGACGGCTTGAGAATTTCGTCCACCGAACGCGTCGTGGCGACACCACACGGAGACGACACTAGCTGTTGGGATCTCCCCGGTCGGAGATGCCCGAACCGATCAGTCCGCCCAACGCACCGAAGGCGACAAAGTATGCAACCGAAAGGAACACCAGCAGCCCCAAGAATAGCAATCCGATCACGCCATCGACATCCCCCTCGGCGATGCCAACAATCGTTCCCAGTCCGAAAACAAACAGAAAAAATGCCATGAGCGGAAACGCAGCGATGAAGTTCCCGAGCCCGCCGGTGAGCGCCCCTTCTTTGGTGTTTTTTCCCCGAAGATAGCCGGCTGGAATCCCCGAAAGAATCGGTCCGATGAGTGGAATCCATCCGATCAAAAACGCCGCCAACGCACCAACGGCAGCGGAAACGTATCTGCCAGCCGGTTCTTTTTCGACACGATCGTTCGCAGCGTCGGGAGTAGCCATACGCAAAGAGTACTATCGGTCATCTAAACAGTTTGGGTAGCCAGCACGCAGCACGCAACCGAAGTCGGTCGATTTGCCTACGATTTGGTATCGGACTGTTTGCTGTCGGTCGGCTCTTGGCCCGAGGTCTCGGACGCTGTCGCCTCCGTACTCGACTCGTCGGCTGGGTCGACGTCAGCAACCGACTCGTCGGCTGTGTCGGCCTCGCCAGCAGTAGTCGACTCCGCAGGGGCGTTCGCATCCGTCGTCGCAGCGGCTGTGGACGTCGGCTCACCATCGCCGTCTGACTGCGCCGTCGTCGACGCATCCGTATCGCCAGCGGCGTCCGGATCGACAGCCGGCGCGGCCGCCCGTTCTTCGAGTCGGCGAAGCACGTCGGGTCGACCGAGCACGTAAATCGTCTCGCCGGCCGCAAAACCACGATCGCGGTCGGGCAGCGCCGTGATTTTCCCATCAACGGGGCGAATCGCCAACACCGTCGCCGTCAGCGACCGCGGCGTCGACCCCGCGAGGTCGCTGTTGGCACCAACGGTCACCATCGACATCGTCTCGTCGACGCCGCGAAGCAGGGTGGCGAACTCGCGGTCGGCGCGCGGTTCGGCGGGCAGGGTGAGCAGGCGGTACGATTCGGTCGGCGACAGCGCGCTTGCGTCGCCCTCATCGACCGCGAGCGTCGCCGTGTCGCCAGCAGTCGCGCGGAGTTCGCCGGTGACGACGCGCTCGGTCGTCTCGCCGACGCGCCAGACCTGAACCATGTCGCCGGCCGCAGCATTGTTCGGCGGATCGGCCCGAACCGCAACGGCGACAGTTCCCGGCGCAAGCGTCGCCCCGATGCCGGCGATACGAATCCCGAGTGCAAGATAGTCGATGGTGGCCTCCTCGGTGAGATCGACGTCGACGTAGCCGACCGAGTAGTCCTCTTTGAGNCGCTCGACGAGGCGGGTTCGGAGCTGTTCGACGGTGAGTCGGCGGGGAAACACCAGCGTCTTGCCGGCGAGTTCGTTCTTCGTTTCGGCGGTGACCGGATCGTAGCTCTCCATGTCCTCGATCGTCTCGGGAAGCGTGACGCTGGTCACGCGGCCGACCGAGCGAACGACCGTTCCCATTTCGCCTTCGAACTGTTTGAGCCCGGCAACCGAGAACAGCCGCGTGCTGAGCGTGTCGCCGATTCGTCGACCCGCCGGTGCGGCCGCCGTGGCGACGCCCAGCGCCGTAATGTTGAAAAAGACAACCCCCGGTCGGAAGAGGTCGACCGCCCCCTCGCCGACGGCGGCCCCGAGCGACGCGGTGTTGATGTACAGGGCAACGACCGCGACGCCGACGAGAATCGAAATTCCCTCCGGGACGCTCTGTTTGAAGTACCAGCGATACGTGATCGCGAGTGACCCAGCGCCCAGCAATGACAACAGCGCGAACACGACGAGCGTGACCGCCGCAGTCATCGGATCCGCAAACGTCACCCCCGTCTGGAGGGCGGATTCAGCTGTCGCCGTCGGCTCGCCCAGCGACGAGCGCAGTGGACGCGACTCGGCCAGTACGGCGAGCGCCAGCCGACTCGGATCGCTCATGTGGCGACCCCCTCGAACGCCGACAGCGACTCGGTCGTCCCGATCACGTAGAGGGCGTCACCGGCCGACAACGGCTGGTCGCCACGCGGAGCGACCGCCCACGTTTCGTGTTTGGCCGCCAGAATCAGGACGTTGTACGTGTCGCGAACGCTCACCTCGCCGATGGTGTGGCCATCGAGCGGCCCGCCGGCGGTCACGGTGACCTTCCGGAAGCGAACGCCGGAGCGACGCAACAACGAAACCAACTCGAACTCCCGGCGCGTTCCCCGCGACAACACGACGACCTGTGGGGTCGAGGCGTTCAGCAGTGTGCGCGCCGACGCGCGGTCGACGACGACGGTGACTCGCCCCTCGCCACCGGTCGTCGTCGCCGTTGGCGTCGATTTCGGCGGGTCGCCGGGAGCCGTTTCGCCGCCGTCGGTTGCCACCGCCGGTTTCGGGTCGGCCGCCGGTGAGTCGGATTTTCCGCCGGATTTCGCCGCGATGAGCGTGCCTGTCACGGTCGTTTCGCCCGCAACGAGCCGAACTTCCTCGCCGCGTGCCATTTCGCTTGGAATCAGCGCCGACACCGACACGGCGCGTTTGCCCGCCGGCACCCGTTTCGATGTTCGACCCATCGGCGGTGCGGCCGCAACCCGTGCGGTCGCGTTGGCGTCGAGCGAGACGGTCACGTCGGCCAGATCGAGTTCCGACTGCAACCGGTCGGCAAACCGACTTTCGAGTTCGCCAAGCGGGAGGTCGGCCGGAAACCGCCACTCGCCGGCGCTGATCTCCGCGCGCAGCTCCGCCGGCAACGACGGGTAGCCCTCGATGTCGCCGACTTCACCAGAGACGGTGAGTCTGACCTGTTTGCGGCCGCCGACGAACTCGATCACGTCGGTGTTCAACGTCCGGTTTCGCAGCGAGCGAAGCGTGAGCCGACGCGGGGCCGCCGCGGCGAGTTTGTCGCCCTGTGAGTGCGCGTACAGCGAGAGCATGAGCACGACAATAATCGCGGTGAGAATGGCGGCCGCGTTTTCGGCACTCCGGATATTTTCGTCGTTGAGCGCCATGAGCCCGCCGTTGACGCCCGCAATGGCGAGCGCGAGCGCGATAACACCGAGCCCGGGAATCGAGACGTTCGTGAAGTACTTGAACAGAAACCCAAGCGAGCCGGCGATGAGCGCCGGAATAATGCCGGTGAGCACGCCGAGATAGATGCCGAGGACGATCTCGAACGGAAGCGTCGTCATTGGTCGGCTATACTTGGGAACTCGGTTAAAGTGTTCGTTGTCGCGGGGGGTTGCCCGGTCGCGTCGATTCAGCGGCTATTAGTAGGGCGCTCACCCAGAGTGGAGCGATGGAATGGACTCGCGAGTGGGTGACCGTCAGAGCCTCAATCATCCTGACGTTCGCGGTGGCCGTGCTCTCGATCATCGTCGGCCTCGTCCACATTACGACCGGCGGCGTCGATAGTCCGTTGGTCGCGTTCGTACCCGACGTGATCCGTCGCGCAGTCGGCTTTACCGGGACGCTCACCGGATTTGCGATGCTCGCAAGCGCCTACACGCTGAAACAGCAGTTTCGCGTCGGCTGGTATGCGACGGCCGTGTTGCTGCCGATCACCGCGATTCAGGGGCTCCTGCAGGTCTCGCCGTTTTCGGTTCCCCTGGTCGTTCTGTCGCTTATTTCGGTGCCCGCACTCGCCTACAACCGAAAACGGTTCGACCGGTCGTTTTCGCCGTCGCCAACCCAGCTTGCGGCGGGAATCGCCCTCGTGACCGCGTTGTCATACGGCACGTTCGGCTCGTTCGCCCTGCGCGACGAGTTCACCGGAATCAACACGCTCACCGACGCGTTTTATTTCACCATCGTCACCGCCAGCACCGTCGGCTACGGCGACATCCACGCCGCCCCGAACTCCGAACTCGGACAGCTGTTTGCGATTTCGGTGCTGCTGCTCAACGTGGCGGCGTTCGCCGTCGCCCTCGGTGTGTTGCTGACGCCCGCCATCGAAGCCCAACTCTCGAAAGCCCTCGGACGCATGACAGAAAGCCAGTTTACCACCCTCGACGACCACGTCATCATCCTCGGCTACGGGGATCTGACCGAACCGATCATCGAAAATCTCATCGACAGTAAGACCGAGTTTGCGGTCGTCACCGCCGACGAGGCCGATGCCCGCCGGCTCACCGACCGGGATATTCCGGTGTTGACCGCCGATCCCAGCGACGAAAGCCCGTTGCGTACCGTCGGCATCGTCAACGCAAGCGCCGTCATCACGGCCACGAACAACGACGCCCAGGACGCACTCGCCATTCTAACCGCCAGACAGCTCAATCCCGAGATCATGATCGTCGCGGCGGCGACCCAGCGCGAAAACGTCGCCAAACTTCGCCGGGCGGGGGCCGACCGCGTGATCAGTCCGGCAACGATCGGCGGCCGGCTGCTGGCGAACTGTGCGGTCGGCGGTCGCGACGCCGAAAACGCCTCCAAACAGCTGCTCGGCGAGGAAATCGAGTAGTCGTCGAAACCGAGTCATTCCCGGTCGAACTGATTTCGAAACCGTCGCGCCGGCAACGGTTACAACTCTGCCGCCGACAACGCGGATTACAACTCTGCCGCCGCCGACAACGTGATCGAAATCGCCCGTTCGACGTTGTTTTTGGCTTTTTCGGGCAGCTCTTCGTCGCCATCGGCTCCCTTCTGTGTCCCCGCAACGAGGTTGCCGTCGACGGTACAGATCGCGCCGGCGCGCATTCCCTTGCGGCGCGCCAGCGTGAACACGGCGGCGGCCTCCATCTCGATCGCCAACAGGCCGGCGGCCTCCCAGTCGGCGACGTAGTCGTCGCTTTCGGCGTAAAACGCGTCGTCCGAAACGATGGGGCCGACATGGACGTCTTCGTTATTGGCTTCCGCCGCATCAACCAATCCGCTCAAGACCGCGTAGTCCGGCGTTGCCGGATACACCGCCGACTCGTAGCGTTTGGTCGTTCCCTCTTCTTTGGCCGCCGCGGTGGCAACGACCATGTCGCCGATTTCGATGTCGGCCTGCAGCGCACCGGTCGTACCACACCGGATGACCGTGTCGACGCCGACGGCGTGGAGTTCTTCGATGGCGATCGCCGCGGAGGGACAGCCGATACCGGTCGAACAGATCGTCAGCGGTCGCCCCTCGTAGGTCGCGTTGACGAGGGTGTACTCGCGGTTTTCGGCCACCGGTTCGACGGTTTCACACTGGTCGGCGATTCGCTGGACGCGACCCGGATCGCCGGGAATGATCGCCAGGTCGTGAACGTCGCCTTCCTCGACGAGCAGATGCGGCTGTTTTGCCATACCTTTGCTCTGTCGGCGTCGACAAAAGGTCTACTGCGTTGTCGCCGTCGAAAATGACGATCCCGGTATCGATCCGGAGGCCGATTGCGTTGTCACCGTGGCGGCTGGCTTGCCCAGAGCCACCACCGCGTGAGCCGACGAACTAAATACGATGGCGCAACACCTCCCCGGTATGTATCGCGCCCGCGACCGCGTCGACAACGAGGACTGGCTCGATCGGATCGACGCCGCGGGCGAATCACTTGGCGTGAGCGACGACGCGCGTTCGAGCGCCAACGAGCTCTTTTTGACGCATATTCCCGATGCTGAGCGGTCGAAACCGGCGGTCGCCGCCGCGAGCCTCTATGCGGGCGCGCTCATTGCCGGTGAGGAACGCTCACAGCGCGAGATTGCTGACGCCATGGGCGTCTCGCGACTCAGCGTCCAGTCGCGATGGAAACCCTTGCTCGAAGCGGCCGGATTTCAGCCGCCGACGTGGTGAGCGTCTCTGTGACGACAACTCACGAATGGCGCTGCGTGCGACCCGATCGGTCGGGCGTCAGGTTGCCGTGGCGGTCAATTTCGCCGTTGACGATCCGCGTCGAGGAGATCCGCGTGCCGTCGGCCGCCGGCACGTGATCGACGACCTCGATCGAAAGCGGGTCATCGCCGGCCGCCGTGCGGAGTTCGTTGATTCGCTCGGCCCCGTCGACCGTTTCGGGCGAGACGACGAGCGCGTCGAACTTCGGCTCGACGGCGATGCCGGTCGGTTCGGCCAGCGGTCGGATCTCGAACCCGCGGTCGTACTCGTCGGCCAGCGGCTGGAGTTCGTCGGCCAGATCGGCCTTCCGGTCCGCGTAGGGCCGGACGTATCGCTCGGTGTGGCGGGTTGCGGGTGCAAGCGAATCGGTCGTGAGCCCGACGGTCACCTCGCCGAGCGAAAACGCCCGCTCGAACAGTGCGAGGTGGCCGTCGTGGACGGGGTCGAACGTCCCGCCCAGCGCGACATGCATACTCCGCGGTTGGGGTGGGGAACCTTAAACGTCCGTTTGTCCGTCGACGGGGGCGACGAGCCGTGGCAGACGGGTGATTCGGTGGCTAGTCGGTTTTCTCGTCGCCATCCGCGTCATCAGCGTCGCTATTGACGTCCTCGTCCGCGTCGCTGCCGGTCGCATCGTTCTCGCGGTCGGGATCTTCGACTTCGATGGTGACTGCGCCGTCAGCAGCGCGCTCGGCGGTAGAGTCGCTGTCGTCAGCGTCACCATCGTCGTCACCGATGGTGATCGTGACGGGCCCGGCATTCTCCTCGCGGGGAAGCCGGTCTTCGAGGTTGAACACGGTGTTCAGTTCACGCTGCACCTGCCCGACGACGCCACGAACGAGATCGCTCGGCGCGATTGCCTCATACTCGTAGGGGTTGTTGCCCGCGCCGTCGCTTTCGCGTTTTTCGCGCGCGACGGTTTCTTCGTCGTGGAGTTCAGCAAGCGCTTCGCGGACGGTGCTTGGGTAGAGGCCCGTGCCGTCGGCGATTTCGTCGCTCGTGCTGTCGGGATGCTGGCGGAGGTAGACGTAGATGCGCGCGCGCGTTTCGGTGTCGAGAATCCACGCCAGCAGGTCGACAACGCCCTGATCGAACTCGGAGACCGCCCGGTCGGCCTCGGCTTCGAGTCGGGCTTTCGTCTTGCGGAGTTCGGCGCGTGGGCCCTCGCTGTCGGGCTCCTCGACGGCGTCGGCCGGCTCGGCTCCGTCAGTATCGTCAGTCGGTGTGTGTTCATCATCGGCTGACTGATCATCCGTCGTGTCGTCGTCACGTGGAGTTTCGCTCATAGTACTTAGTGTCGGCTCGCCGGCAACAAAAGGGTTTCTGTCGGGTGGTGAAGGACGGATCAATCGGTGGCAATCGCTACAGCACGAGGTCGGCACACAGCGCGTCGAGGCCGCCCGACTCGAACAGTCGGCGTTGGCGGGCGGTGCCGCTCTCGCGGTCGAGCAGTCCACGAAGGCGCTCGATTTCCAAGCGGTCGCACTCGCGGTCGACGAGCGTCGCGAGGTCGACGGTGTCGCGTCCGTCGCGCGTGATCAGGCTCGCCTCGTGGCCGTGCCGAAGGGCACGCCACTTGTTTTCGTCGAGCAGTTCGCGACGCAGGCGGGTGACGTCTGCCCCGTCGGCGTAGCGCTCGGCGAGATCCATCACGAGCGCGTGAATGTACTCGACGAGGGCGAGGACGACGTCGGGGTCGCACTGGGCGTCGGGTGCTCGAACTTCGACCGTGCCGTGACCCGTGTGGGGCCGGACATCGAACCAGAGTTCGCCGCGGTCGTTGATCGAGCCGGTTTCGACCATGCGTTGTTCGAACCGATCGTAGGCCGCAAAGTCGCGGAAGTAACCTGGCACACCAGTGTTCGGGAGATTCTCGAAGATTTTGGCGCGGGCCGACGAGAGCCCGGTGTCGAAGCCGCACCAGTACGGGGAGTTTGCCGACACCGCGAGAATCGGGGCGAGATGCCAGCGGAGTTCGTTGGCGATCCAGACCGCCTTGTCCGCGTCGTCGACGCCGACGTGCACGTGGAGGCCCGCGGTCGTGTTGCGGTGTTGGGGGTACTGAATGCGCTCCAGTTGGGCGACGTACCGCGGTTTGGTTGCGTGATCGAGTTCACGCCAGTTGGCCGCCGGATGCAAGCCGGCGGCGGCGACCTGAAAGCCATACGCCTCGGCGTGCTCGACGAGCGCCTTGCGAATCGCCTGGAGCGTCGATGCGGCGTCAGCGGGAGATTCGATAATCGGCGTTTGCGTCTCAATCGTACACTGAAACAGTTCGTGATCGAGTCTATCTTCGAGCAGTTCGGGTGGCTCGCTCTCGTAAATCAGCTCGGTGATCCCGGAGACTGGACGGCCGTTGTCGTCGACAATAAAGAACTCCTCTTCGATGCCAAGTGTTCCCAGCCGACCAAACGTCGCCGCCGAGCCTGTATCCATCATCCCGGCGTAGGCGACCGTCTCATAAATAGCTCCGGAAGTCGGCGACGATGGCGAGNCGTNAACCAGCCGAAAGGAACCGCAGTAACTCGAGAATCAAGCGGAGTTAGTCGCCCAGCGAGTGGGTTGGTCCGTCCGCACCGAACTCGTCACGGAGATGGTTGACAACCAACAGGACGGTTGCCGCACCGAGAATCAGCGAAAATACGAGCACCGAACCCGACAGCACCGTGAGGCCGCCGGCGATTTCGTCGTAAACAAAGTGCCCGGCGAGCACGCTCGCAACCGCGAACAACGCGATGCCGGCGAGGTTGAGCGGGAGGCTTGGCGCGTCGGCAACGCTGCCCGAATCGTTCAACAACACGAGCACGAGCGCGATGGCAAACGGCGTGCCGACCAGTCCGAACGCGAGCACCAACACGAGCAACTGGAGGAACGAGCCCTCGATGAAGCCGCCGGCCGCGCTGAGCAGCGCGGTGACCGCGACCAGCAGGCGGTATCGCGTGTCGCGCACGTCGGTGTCCCAGCCGAATTTGTCGGCGACGACGTAGGGTGGAATCAGCGTGTTGCCACCGAGCGTCGACACCGCTGCGCCGAGCAGTCCAACGAGGAACAGCCACTGGGCGAACGGGCCGGCAATCGGTTCGAGCGCGGTCGCCGCCGCAATCGCGTCGAGTCCGGCGGCATCGACGTTGCCGAAGAGTGCGCCGGCAGCGACGAGGAACGTTGCGACGCTGAAAATTCCGAAGGCGACGAGCATCGAGACGCCGATGTCAAACCGCGCAAGCGACCCATCTGCGGTCGTCCATCCGCGCGCCTGCACGGTGTACGTCTGCATCGTGATAATCGAGATGTGGACCGCCCCACCGAGAATGCCGGCGGCGATGAGCGCACCCTGCAGGCCGGCGGGAACCGTCGGGACGAGTCCGCCGCTGGCAGCGATGAAATCGGTTGGGACGAAGAACACCGAGGCGATGAAGGCGAGCACGATCGCCGAAACAATGAGTTTCGCGCCGAGTTCGGCGATGCGGTAGCCACCGCCAGCGAGACCCACCGCGAGCACGAGCGCCCAGAAAATTCCCCAGAGCCGTGGATCCGCGCCGGTCAACAGCCCCGAAACGTCGGCGAGCGTTTTCATGATAACGAGTTGGGCAAAGCCCGCCGCGAGGACGACGTCGGCGACGAGCAGCCACGCCCAGCGCGAGCCGAGCCGGCGCTCGACGGTCGCAACAATGCCCTCCTCGGTCGCCAGCGCCAGTTTCGTCGCGAGATACTGTGCGAGCGCGCCGAAAATCGCCGAAATAATGACGACCCACAAAAGCGCGTAGCCGAAACTCGCGCCCGCGACGAGGAGACTCGCCATCGTGGCCGGGCCGGCGGCGATTGCGCCCGCCAGCCAGGTCGGCCCGAGCGCCGAGAGCTTTGCACCGACCGACCGGGACCCGCTTTTGTTGTGCTGCATCTGGCTCATACTCGTCGCTGGCGACGGCTGTGCTAAAACGTTATTACTTGGTGCTACCACCGAGAATCGGATCGTGCGATCGGAGGAACGTGCGGTGCCGCCGGCGTCCCGTCCACCACGGGTCGACGCCGAGCAGTCAGTCGATTACCGCTTGCGAGCGACGACCGCGAGATGGTCGTCGTGTAGCGGGTCAAGCCGTTCGGTCGCGAGAATCTCGTACGTCGGTGACAGCTCGTCGCACACGCGGTCGAAAACGGCGCTCGGTTTGGCGGTCACGTCCTCGCTTCGGGCTTTGATCGCGAGGAGGAGACGGCCCCCCTCGCGGAGAAACACCGCGTTGTCGACGGCGACGGCAGCCTGTCCGCGGGTGGCGACGTCCTGAACGATGACGTCGAGGTCGCGCTCGACGATGTGAGCGTACGCGGACGGCTTTCGGGCGTCAGCGAGGATCGGAAACAGATTCCCGCGGGCCTCGGCAACCCCACAGAGATCCCGCATCGGCCGTGGCGCGAACTCGACCGCGTACGTTGGCCCCGCGAAGTCGGCGACGTGGCTGACGGTCGTCCCGCTGGCCGCACCGAGGTACAACACGCGGTCGTCGCCCGTGAGGCCGGTGTCGAGGTCGGCTTCGAGCATCGCGCCGAGTTTCGACCGGCGTGCGTCCCAGCAGCGCCACTCGCCGTCGGTCGGCTCGCCGTACACCGGCGGCCCACGCGTCGCGAGTCGGGTGCGGCCGTCGAACGAACGGCGCTCGACGCCCGCCGGCAGCGACCCGGTCATTGGTCGCCTCCCGAGTCGGCAGCGGTGGTGTTGCCGGTGGCTGGGTCGCCTGCGCCATTGGCAGACTCGGCACGCGCGCGAATCGTCGCCATTCTGTCGTCGAGTTCGGCGTGGATTTCGGGTCGAAGGTCGCCGCTGTAGTGGTCGATTCGCGCGGCAATCGAGAGCTTGCCGGCGAGCGCGCGGGACGCCGAACCACGGTCGGCCGGACGGGTGCCGCTCACGAACGGATGGGTGTAAATGATGCCGTGTTTCGGTGAACTCCCGCGGCCGGCGAGATGGGCGAACAGCGCGTCTTCGGCACCCAACACCTGCACCGTCCCGCTCGGTTTTTTCGCCAGCGGTTCGAGTCCGCCGGCCAGCGAGATGAGTCGAGCAGTAAGGACGGGGCCGGCCATTTCGGACAGGTTGGGTGCAACCTCGGGGGCGAGTCGGTCGATGAACGCCCGGAGTTCGTCGGCCTCGTGGACGAGGTCGTCGATGCGAGCCGCAAGCGAAATAACGCGGGTTTCGAGCGGCGAGTCGGCCTCGCGGTCGGCCAGCGTGCGGACGGCGTCAACGCCGGTTCCACCGTCGAGTCCGAGCGTGCCAGCCCATTCGCCCGCGCGCTCGGCGAGTTCGTTGGCCGTTCGGGTCGTGTCGTCCATTGCGCGAACGGCGTGGAGCAGTTGCTGGTCGTCAGCGCCCTCGCGTTCGGCGACGCCGCGGCGGGCGGCCTCGAGTGTGGCCTCCCGGAGGGTGGCGTAGTAGTCGTCGCGGTCGGCGGCAAAGCCGGTTTCGACGGCGATCGCCGGCCAGTCAGCGGGTGCGTCGCCGTCGGCACGTGGGGTGCGGATCGCTGCAGCGCGCGCCGCGAGTTCGGCCTCGGCCGGGAGATCGGCGAACCAGCCGCCGTCGGAAGCGTGTTCGCTCATACTGGCCCCTTACAGGCCGGTGATGTATAGCCCTCCCCCTTCGGTTCGGCGGGAGCGATCGGAACAGCGACAGCGAGGCGGTTCGAGGCGAGTGCTTTTTCCCTCCCGGCGCAAAGGTCGATTCATGCCGCGCGTGCCGTTTCACTACATCGATCTCCGGAGTTTCTGTTATGCCACCGAGGATGAAAAACGGGTGAGACAGGCGCTCGAAACCGTCCTGCCCGAGGAGTTCGAACTCGACCGGGTCGAGAATACGGGCCACCACGGTGACCGGATCATCGTGCTCTCGGCGCGCGTCGACACCGCCGACGAGATGCGAGTCGTTCTCGACCGGCTGGCCGAACTCGACGAAATCGATTCGATCATCGACGAACTCGACGAGCGGGTCGACGACAACTGCTCGTTTTTCCTCCGACTCGACAAGCAGCAGGCGTTCAAAAACCGGGTGCAACTCGGACCGGGAATCACGCTTCGAGCGAAAGTCGAGGCGTATCCCGCCAAACACGAGAAAGCCGTCGCCAACGCTCGAGAGGCGCTTGCGTTGGCCGAGGGAAGGGCGGTCGAACAGTAGTATCGGATGCGGCCGAACTGAGTCGAGGCGGATCAACTCGGATCGACGATGTCGACCGTTTTACTCGTACCTACGCGGCAACCCATTTGATCGAACAGCCGCGCGAGGGGCGGTCCGGAAGGTCGACGCGGTCGCCGGCCAACACCGACTCGATCGCCTCGCGAGCGTAGAATTCGGTCGGCTCGGTTTTGGGGTCAAGCGCGTCGTCAAGTCGGCCGTGGTACGCCAGCGTCCACTCGTCGCCATCGCGCGCAAAGAGGAACGGATCGGGCGTACAGACCGCCCCGTACGCGCGAGCGACGTCCTGGGTTTCGTCGTACAGATACGCGTCGTAGGCGATGGTGCCGTCGTCGACGAGCGCGACCATGCTGTCGAAGTCGTCGTCGGGGTACTCGGGGTTGGCGTTCGGATTGATGCCGACCACTGCGCAGTCGTCGTAGTCGGCCGCGAGTTCGTTGAGAAACGCGAACTTCGCCTTGGCGTACGGACAGTGGTTACAGGTGAACACCACGAGGAGCGCGTCGTGGTCGGCAAACGAGTCGAGCGAATACGTCTCGCCGTCGGTTCCGGTCAACGCGAAGTCGGGAGCGCTTGCGCCACGGTCAAGTTCCGAATCGGATTCTCTGAGTACCATACCGGTGGTTGTGCTGCAATCCGCAAATCTGTTGGGACGGCGTGTTTGGCGGTGTTCAGATAAGGATTGAAGAATGAGGCGTCGAGTTTTCTGAGTGATCTATGCTAGAAAACGGACGCCTCAGCGGTAGTATTGACCA
>SL_4KL_010_BRINEDRAFT_10000731_pt1 | contig 17314 bp, 19 predicted proteins | sample SodLak_010_BRINE_2_FD_10664 | JGI IMG/M metagenome (IMG submission 10664)
TCGTCGATCGGACGACCAAGCGACATTCCTCGTGCACGCATCTGGCGGATCTCGTCAAACTCTCTAAGCATATAGACTGGCGTTGCCAGCGTCGCAATGATCAGCGTGTAATCGAGTGGTGTGATCCGTGAGTTGGTCGTGTCAACCATGAACCACCGGATTGTAGCTCGAATTCGATCAAGGAGTCCTTTGACAGCGTCACCACCACGTGAACCGAGGCGGTCTGCCAGCGCTCCTCCCCGTTTGAATATTGGACCGGTTCCATTTGTCGGGGGGAACAGTAAGAATGCCAAAATAAGCGCAAACGCAACATGAATTGCATTCGCTTGCAGCGGCTGCAACGAAAACACCTGATATTGGATATCAAGTACCGGTATTTCCGCCTGCCAGGTTGTGCTTCGAGCTGCAATAATTACCTGAAACAGCGAGAATGTAATTCCGATGACTGCAACCACAATTGCAGCAACACCCCGTAGCGATCGCTTTTTTTCTATCTCCTGAAGTAACTGCTCACGCTCTTCTTCAGTAAGCTCATCATCTGTCGATAGTGAACTTGTCTCAGTGTTATCTGCTGTTCCCATTGTTTCTCCCGACTGTTATTGGTGTGCTTCGCTCAACCACGTACACTCGCACAGCGTCACCATCTGAGATGTCATATAGCTCATATGTTTGCACTCCTATTCGTAGCTCATGATTGGCAATAGGGCCTGACGAAATGTACAGGCTGTCCAATACAACAGCCTGTGGTTCATATATAAATCGGCCGTCATCTGTTCGATCGACCGCTGCCTCCGATGGAAAGCCGGCCCCAAACGATGAAAAGATCATTGCTGATTGTCTGAACGCCTGATTTTCAATTTCATATCTCTCAGTAACGAGTGTTCGCTCAACACTGTGTGTGTACGCAAGCTCTACCGTTTCGCCATCGGTAGCTGGCTGTTCTATGAGTGTCTTCCCTGACGAAGATTCGACAACGACAGTATGTGTCGCATAGCTAACCACTCCTGTCGAAACCCCAATAGCGATTATAAAAAACAAGAATACACCAACTCCAACAACCGCCGACTGTCGTGTTACCATGTGGTACCAGCAACATTTATGTTAATGAGCGACCGTATGAGTCGGTGTATCATGCGTCAGGTGTGTATTATTCGAAGTAGCGTGCTGCCCCTTCGTGTAGCTCGATCGACATTCCGTCCTGGGCGGACTCTGTGTTGATGAAATCCTCTTTGATTGTTAGCTGATCGACGTTCTCGAAGATTGTTTCAGTGATCTCTTCTACAATGTCTGCATCATACTCCTCACGCGTTGCGATCATTGCTTGCACAGAGATTGTGTTGACATCTTCGTCAATACCGCTGTAGGTTCCTCCTGGGATTGTATCGTTTGCGAACCACTCTGCGCCGGCTAAAAGGTCTTCTCGGGTCTCATCGTCGATGTTGAGAAGCTCAATCTCTGCAGTTTCTGCGAGGTCGGAGATCGCACCGACTGGCCATCCCCCCACAACAAATGCGGCGTCGATATCTCCGTCGCGGAGCTGGTCAGCAGCGCCATCGAAGCCATCGTTCTGCTCTGTAAAGTCGTCGGTTGTGATACCAACAGTTTCGAGAATCTGAAGCGCGTTCACCTGGGTACCGGATCCAAGGTCTCCGGTATTGACTGTTGTCCCCTCGAGGTCTTCGAAACTGGTAATGTTTGAGTCTGGGTTGACGACAATATGGATTGTCTCCGGATACAGCGTTGCAACACCGCGAAGGTTCTCGACGGGTGCGCCCTCGAATACATCAAGTGATTCTCCATTGCGTGCGAAGAACGCAATATCGTTCTGAATAAGCGCAAAGTCCGCGGCTCCCTGTTCTAGGCTGCCGACATTTTCTACGGATGCACCTGTCGACTGAACCTGAAGGGTGTGTGGAGTGTCAGCTTCAACGATCGTTTTGAACTCATTGGAGAGTGGATAGTACGTTCCACCAGTCCCTCCTGCGTGCCACGCAATACGCTCTCCTTCATCGCCCGCACCGTTGTCATTGCCGTCGTCAGCACCGTTACCGTTTCCGTCGTCCGCACCGTTACCGTTGCCATTACCGTTGGCGTCTCCGTTCCCGTTTCCGGTACATCCTGCAAGGCCAATAAGACCTGCTGCGCCGATCGATTTGAGAATCTTACGACGCCGTCCGTCGGTCGTTGTCACATCTGATGACATACATTCTTCATACACCTCATTATTTATAAATTGTTGCCGAATGCCTCTATTTGGTATGTATATTTCAACTAATTGAGCATAAATACATGTATTATTCCATTTTATACAGAATGTATGAAATGTCGATATGTTTTAAAATTAACATTGATATTGAACTCACCGTCGAAGTTCATAAACCGCTGCCATCCCAATATTGGGTATGCAATCGCTGGTAATTGTTGCGCACGGTTCACATCTGAATCCAGACTCAAGTGCACCAACACACGATCACGCGGACACGATCCGATCGATCGGTGCGTTTGATGAAGTCCGCACTGGATTCTGGAAAGAAGAGCCATCGCTTCGGGAGGTGCTACGGACAGTCGAAGGTGACGAAATCTACGTGGTTCCGCTGTTCATCAGCGAGGGATACTTTACAGAACAAGTGATTCCACGCGAACTTCGGCTAGATGGGTGGGATGTCTCTCAGTGGGACTCCGATGGACTCAGTGCAGATCATACTGTTATCACTGCAGAAGATATCGATCGAACAGTCCACTATTGCGGCCCTGTTGGAACACACGAGGCGATGACTGATGTACTCGTTCGTCGCGCAGAGTCTGTGACCGGAGACTCAGATGTCGGTGACGGATTTGGATTTGCGGTTGTTGGGCATGGAACAGAGCGCAATGAAAACTCCGCAAAAGCGATTGAGTACCACGCCGATCGAATTCGACAGATGGACCGCTTCGAGGAGGTCCAAGCCCTCTATATGGATGAAGAACCGGAAGTAGACGACGTGACTGATTTCTTTGAAACCGAAGACATCGTTGTTGTTCCGCTATTCATCGCAGATGGGTTCCATACACAGGAGGACATCCCCGAAGATATGGGGCTCACAGATGATTATACAAAAGGCTACGACATACCAGCACACGTCGATGGGCATCGAATCTGGTATGCAGGTGCCGTGGGGACTGAAGGATTGATGGCGGATGTTATTTTGGAACGTGCTGCGGATGCTGGTGCGTCAATCGGTGACGCGCTTGAGATCGTTCGTGAACAGACCCGGTCTGCGGAACCAGCGATGGGTGATTAAGTAATGAGCGTTACTCTTGATTCGATCGAACCGAATCAGTTCGACGCATTTCTTTCGACGCTCTCATCGGAGGATGTTATCGCCTTTGATGATCTCTATGTTCGCTACGAGGCAAAAACGGACACCTATGAGTTCGAAACGAACGAAATCACGGCCAGCCGTCTCTCCGAAAGCGAGCTTCACGAACAAGCCAGACAGGCGTCCGACTATCTCACCAACTGGTGGTTTTGGAGTGAGGTCGTCGGTGACGAAGTCCCACACTTATTCGCATTCCTTCGATTTTTAGAAGACGGAGACGAACATCCGGTCGTCGATCGCTATGCTGCATTAGCTGACGGGATGACAAAAGCGTGGGGACAACTGCAGATAACAACCACACTGGCACAGGATGGTGCCCGACAGTATGAGATTCGTCATGTTGACGACCATGACTCCTCAGCATCAACGCTTGACGCATACAGCGACCCGCTTTCAGCGAGAGATATCGGCACATTTGATGGAAAAGGCCGCTACCGCCCACTCCGAACTGCACCATCGCTCCCGACTGGCTGGGTATTCACGGAGCTATCGGCTCGAGACGCTTATGAAACGGTCGACACATTCTACCCTGCAACGATCGCCAACTGGTACAGAGAACACCAGGGGACGCTCGATATTGACCATTGGCGAGATACTGCAGAGCGACAAACAGGCATCTACGGCATTATTGACGAACTTGCGTACGACGCAGTCGAGCATGTTGCAGCGACGTGCTGTACAGACAGCCAGTGTCTCAAGCGAAGAGAGTGGCAGTACGATGAGGAGACACCGCTCCATGCAGAGGGCGGTGATGGGATATTCCCGTGCCGTGAGCCATGTTCGCTTGTTGTTGCGGCCGCACGCAAATGGACAACACTCGAGCGTGAGGAAACGGAGACGTATACGTTTGAGCTAACACCAAGCGAAAAGGAACAGATTGAGGATATTATCCACGCTGTTGCGGATGATGAGACGGACGATATCCGGGAGGCAGATGTGTATGAAGGTGCAAATCGGTATCGAGCAAGGTTCCTCCGCGAGAAACGGATGGACGAGCATGGGCATCTTATTGAAGCGGATGCTGGTCACGGTCATTCTGACCACTCAGGTCACTCTGATCACGAGCAAGATACACACGAAGAGTAGACCACTGCTACCAACTGTTTGCAATCACGATCGCTCCAACCGCACCAATGATCACAACAAGACTACCAACAAGCACAAGTGGGTCACCAATACTGAGGCCGATCCCCAACGCAAGGAGGACCGCAAAAACGGCAAAGAGAACGGTGAGCGCTGACTGATTCGATAGCTGGTTCGAAAGCACTGTCAGAACAGATGGTTCAGGGTCCGGATTCGGTTTCGGTTGAGATAGTTTCTCATCAACAGCAACCCGTTGGGTCCCTGTTGCAGGTGGTGACACGGTGATGGTAGTGTAGGCAATCTCAGAGCCATGGCCTGTGACAATCTTCAAACGGCCACTGGTTGGCTCTTTACGTGGCGAGACTGGAATCTCGACAGTCACTGTTTCTTTTCTCCCAAGAAAGTGATTATTTGTTGCAAGAGCTGCAACCCGAGAGAGCGTATCATCGAGATGAAGATGCACGTGTATCGGCTCTCCAGTATTGACGAGCTCAATCGTGAAGCGGGTTTCTGTTGAAAACGTGGACGCAACGCTCACATCATGTGGCGACTCACGATTAAGTTCGACAGTGAGGGTTGACACTAGTTGGCGGTTGTTCTCAGAGAAAATAAAACTAGAGGCTATTTTACACTATGGAGTCTGCTGTCCCTGCTGTTGTACTTCGTCAAACAGCTCGCCAGGGAGCAGGGCAGACACTTCATCATACGTGAGCGTCTCAAGTATGGCCTCCGCTTCACCATCAAGTAAGATCGCACCGACTTCATCGATCGAATCAACGATCGTGAGGCCATCTATACCACCTGCAGTGTCTTCAAACGCAGCAAGTGCCTCGGCCATTAGCTCCATTTGTGCTTCTTGAAGCGCAATCTGGGCTTCCTCTTCGTCAATCTCGCCGTCCTCGACATCCTGTTGAATCTCCTGTTGGAGCTCCGCGATCGCCTCTTCATCTGGTTCGACTGCAGCAGTCACCATTCCCTCTTCAACGACAGATTCGGCGTCACCGTCATCTGAAGTGTCTGCACCGTCTTCTTCGCCATCTTGGATATCTGGCGTTTCATCATCGCTGCCCATACATCCTGCAAGCGAAAGTACCGCACCAGTCCCCGTCAGTTCAAGAAATCGACGGCGAGCATCTTGTACCATGTACGACTGCCGTTCAGGGACAGTACCTAAAAGGAGTTTCGCCCGGTGTCACTGCGTGATAATCGGGTATTTATGCGGTCACTTCGTCTCGCATATCCGGGGGAAGGAGGTTTGGAATCCCGTCTTCGATCGGATACGTCTCACCACACTCGGGGCACGTAAGCGTGCCGCTGATGATTTCATCGCCATCTTTTTCATCGACCTCAAGTTCGAGGTCGTGTTTGTCGATCGGACAACAGATGATATCCAGCAACGACTCTTTCATTGCCAATATCTTGGTTGGGATCGTCAAAAGCCTACGGGTTCACCGTGAATGAAAACGTGACTGGCAACAAGCCTATTGATCGAACGGATTTTCGACGTGAACGGTCTCTTCGCGATCCGGTCCGACACCGATCGCATAGATCGGTACATCAAGCTCATCACTGATATACTGGAGGTACTCCTGTGCAGCGTCTGGAATCGCATCATAGCCTTCTGTTGCGACAGCCGACCAGTCAACCTCCGGCCATGGCTCGAACGATTTTAGAACCGGCTCACACTCGCCCCACTTCTCTGTTGTTGCTGGCATTGTCTCGATCGTTTCACCATGCAATGTGTATGCGTGTCCGACGTTGACTTCATCTAAGCCAGCAAGAACATCAATATGATTTACTGCAATTCCGGTGAAGCCGTTTGCCCGGGTCGCATGTCGGAGCATTGGCAGGTCTAACCAGCCGATACGTCGCGGGCGACCAGTTACGGTCCCAAACTCACCGCCTTTCTCACGAATAAAGTCCGCAAGTTCCTCTTCGGAATCGGAGTTATCCAACTCAGTTGGGAGTGGACCCGTCCCAACACGGGAAAGATACGCTTTGACGATCCCAACCACTTCGCCTTGCCCAACAACGGTGGGTCCCAAGCCTGAACCTGTTGCAGCCCCGCCCGCAGTTGGGTTAGAGGATGTAACATATGGGTAGATTCCATGATCGATATCAATTGAGGTCCCCTGTGCGCCCTCAAACATAAGCTCGTTTCCAGCATCGAACTGTTTGCCAAGGAAATCGCCTGCGTTGACCGGCATATTCTCATCAGCTAATCGCTCACCGATCGCACTGTATGTCTCAAAGAGCCACTCGACGTCGAATGCCTCTGCGTGCTCACCGTCATCAACATCAAGTCCATAAACGGATTCTGCCAGTGCACGTTTCTGTGGAACGACGTATTCGAGTCGATCGCGCAGGATATCTGGATCAAGAAGGTCACCGATTCGGATACCTCGGCGGCCTGCTTTATCTTCGTATGTTGGGCCGATGCCTCGTTTTGTGGTACCTGCTGCAAGATTGGAGCCACTTTTTGCCTCCTCTTCGATTCCATCAAGCACACGGTGATATGGAAGAATTACATGTGCGCGCTCTGCGACGCGAACGTCCGGGTCGAGGCCCCGGTCCCTGAGCTCATCAATCTCCGAAAAGAGTGTGTTCGGATTGACAACACAGCCGTTTCCAAGTACACCAACTTTTCCACGGACTGCACCGCTTGGAACAAGTGAAAGCTTGTACTCCGTTCCACCTTCAACGACAGTATGGCCAGCATTGTCGCCGCCTTGATATCGAACAACTACGTCTGCGTCGCCACCCCACAAGTCAACGAGGGCGCCTTTACCCTCGTCGCCAAGTTGGGAGCCGACGATAGTGACTGTCATGTGCGAAGGTTCTCAATCACCCAATAAACAGATTACGGTCGAGAGTACCATATATACATATTTGTGTATAATTGTATCTACATATTTCCGAGAGAGTTCAAGCCGCTGTATTATTAATAATTATGCCTGCTGTTAACACAAAAACCGAACCGTTAACTACACCCATGGGTAACATTCAGATCCACTATTTTGAATGTCGCTGCAGACAGGAACTTTTAAACCCTGAAAAGACAAGTTAACATGTGGCATGATAGACCGACTTGAAAAAGAAGTTGATATGTTGGAACGGCATCTTCAGGTACTTCGGATGGTTCTCGATAACGAGCCGATCGGAATCGTGAAAATGTCCAACGAAACGGGCTACCCGCATCACAAGGTTCGCTACTCGCTCCGCGTTCTCGAAGAAGAGAACCTGATCGAGCCATCGAGCCAAGGTGCTATTACGACCGAGCGAACTGCGGAGTTCGTTGACGAACTAGACGAGAAACTTGATGACATCGGTGACAAACTGAGTACGATGCGCATCGAAGATCCTGCAGAAATCGAAGGCTAAGCTGTCGGTCGTTTACCTTATACTCTACTACAATTCAGGAACACTCATGTGAAAGTCACCCTCTCGGCTTTCGACGAGACAGAGGTGAAATCCTTGTTTCCGTCCGACTTTCACATAGCTTTTTCCTTTACTTCGACTCAGTAACCCGCCACCGGTAGCGCCGCCTGCAGCCTCAAGTGCGCTTGGATCGAAGAAGCTTGCTGTAACTGCCATGACCCCACCGAAGTTCTCATGAAGACCGGTGAGGTCGCTTCCAGATCGGACGAGCGATTCGATCATCCCAGATCGAGCTGGATCGCGCGTGTCATTGAAATTTGCAACGAGAAGCGGCACCCCCATCCGATCTCGAAGTACCACATCGAACGTTGCTGTGAGTGGGTCGTCCTCCTCATCACTTTCTAGCTCAACAACACCTTTGAATTCTGCACGGTCAATCTTCGGTACGGCAGCAAACACATCGCGCAACCCGTTTTCGTTCCCTGTATCAATGATCTCAAACAGGAGGTCCTCAACAACCCATTTGGTGAAACCATACTCGATTGTCTCTTTCAAGAATGTGTCATATGCGTGTCCGTTGACGCTGATGTTTTCTCGATCGAAAGAGGTGTGTTTCTCCAATCGGAGGTTATCGATGAGCTCTTGTTTTGATCCCTGTTTTTCAGCCACCTTTTCGAGTGTCGTAGCGCCTTTGCTTTCATACCGAACAAACAGGTTTGTTCCTGACAGCGCTTCAGAAGCCGCAAGCGGCTCTCTGGCCTGAGGCGTTGACGGAGCTTCAGACACTTGTTGGGACTCGAGCTTCGATCGGAGCTCTTCAAGCTCTTGTTCGAGCTGTTTGACCTTCTTTTCCGCAGCGTCGCGCTCTTTTCGAGCGCTGTCCCGCTCTGCCTCAAGGCGTTTTCCCTTCTGTTGTAACTGCTTATAGAGCTTTTTTGCACGTTGCAGCTGTTGCTCAGCGTTGCTACGTGATTTTGATTGTGTTGCGGTCTTGTTCTGTGGACGGCGATTGGCTTGTCGCGTACTATCTGTGGGTGGTGTGTGTTCTGTCTCTTTGCTTTCCTCTTCCTGTCCCTTCGGCTCTACAACTGTCGCAGATTCTGAGGGGTCAAGCGATGGAATCGACCGAGTCTCTCGCCATTTTGCCTCTTTGCTAAATACGTCGGCGTTGGAGCTTTGTTGGCGGTCTGTTGATTCAGCACGCTGTTTAGTCGTGTCTGTGTGTGACTCCGGTGCAGCGTCTGTTTGCTCTTGTGATTGATTATCTATGTGAGGTACGTTACTGTCTGGGCCTTTCTTGGATGGCGGTTCGGCCTCAGAAACGGAGTCCACAGCTGATGACGTTACGGTAGTCGTTTCAGTAGGCTCATCTTGCGCTGCGGTGGTTGTATCTGCCTCCGTGTCAGTGTCCGTCTCTGTATTTGTCTCTGTCTCACCATCAGTAGGCGCTGACTGCTCGTCGGCACCGGTCTGTGCTGTTGTATCATCCTCTGTGGGGTGGCGCTCCGTTTCTTTTGCTTCTGTCTTGCTCGCCACGCCTCTTGCTGTAGCTTCATTAGTTCCACTATCGCCCGGAATCTCGATGATGGAGATGTCTGCACTATGAACGGTATAGATCCCAACTTCATCATCGGCACGATTGAATGCTTCATCCTCCGTAAGAAGCTGTCTGCTATTGCCAACAAATGCAACACTCATTGGCTTGCCACCGTAGTATACAATGTAGTAATCACCAGAAAGCACATTCTCAGAGAGTTCTATATACCCGGTAAACCCACCTGATGAAAGGGTCTCATCGACAGAAGACAGTGGAGTATCGTTTGTATAATACTGTCCTTTCTTTTCACGATCGGTTGTTTGCATCGCAAACAGAAGCGGCAATGCGGTGTCCGGTGCCTCGTAGGCAGTTCCACTGCCGTCCTCAAACGACGCTACTGTTCCATCAACGACACCAATGAGTTTTCCGTTCAGCATGAATGCCCATGTAGACCCCGACGAAATCGCCCCTGAGAAACGGCTCTCTGCGAGCGAATGGAGCCCATCGTATCCACCGCCGAACGGCACCGGCTCCCACTCGGTGATCGTCTCGACAATCTCACGTTCCATTTGCCGTAACGTCTCCCGACACGAGGGAAATACTTTCCGGAGCGTCTGACGTTAATTTCAGTAATTATCTGTTGATTGTGGGTTTTGGTAGCATGATCATCCAGCTAAGAGTGCGTATATAATGAGAAATCCAAAGTATAGGAGCACTAATCCGCCGAGTGCAATGATACGGAACCGGTTGAGCGCTTTCTCCTCTTCAACATAGGCGTCTCTGAACGCCTCTTTTTCTTCCTCTGTACACTCCCCGTAGTGTCGAAGTCCAACGTGAAGCACGAGCTGTTCATCGTCCGGAAGCGGGAATGAACAGTATGGACAAACGGTGGGATCGTCACCATTTGGGATCTCTGTTTCCGGTGGCCAATGGGCATTCGTGATCTGCTCTTTCGTCATTGCGGGGCTTCACCTCCTGCAATGAATGGCGGTTCAACGATCGGCGTGGTAACAATCCAGAGACTAACCACGGTATAAAATATCATAACAATTGTAATTCCGTACTGGCTTTTGATCGCTTCCATCCGTCCAGGGAAGAGATCGTACGCTGCCGCGTGTGCAACCCACACTGCAATGAAATGTCCAATGAGGACGAATGCGAGTTCCAACCCTGCAACCCATCCGGGGAGTGCGGCAAGGATCGGTGGCTGTTGTGGTGGTGACAGTGGCATTGCTCCGACAACAAGAACTGATGGGAGGAGTCCTAAAAAGACACCAAGATTATGTGAGATATGGTACCCGACGGCAATCGCAAGTAATGACGGTGCAAACCGCCGTGCCAACTCATCTTTTGAAATGTACGTGTTTCCGTACGTCCGAGCAACGTCGAGTGCCCACCAGAATGCTGCAAGGAACACAGCGAATCCAAGCAGATAACTCACAAAATAGACGACCATTGGCGGAAAACCCAATCCAACAGCGAACAGCGCAAAGTCCGCCCACAGCCATGTTGCGACAAAACCATCGAATGTAGTGACATAGAGCAAACAGACAATAAATGCAACCTCGTCTCGACCAGAGACAAGCGTTGGCTCCGAGAGCGCCATCCCTGGTAGACGGAACACAATCCCGTTTTCAGTTCGCTCAAACGGAGCAAACCGACCAAAGTATGCAAGTGCTCGCGACAGCGGATCTACAGTACCGAACCAGGTGTCGCTCCCAAAGGCGATCGCCCCAATGACTGTCACCACTGCATAGCCGGAGATTGTCGCCGCAAGTACTTGTGGATCATCTGCAAGGGGACTCACAACTTCGATCCAAATCAGGAGCAACAGGCCTGCAACGCTCGGCCATGCACCCAACCGCTCCGGATAGGTGAGGCCAGCGGACGGAAATAGCTCTGCGATCGTCCGAAACGGATTCAGCGTCGGCCACGTATTCCCAATGAGATACGTTGACGCAACGTACCCTCCCCACCACGCAATCCACACAAAGAGCACAGCGAAGTTTCGATACCCAGTCGGTGGGCCGAAGAATCCAACATAGATGGTGAAGGCAAGCAGCACTACGCCTGTTAGTTTAATGAGCCCGCTGAGAACCCGCCCTGGAGACGGAAGTGTTCCACCCCACTCGTGTAGCGACCGGATGAAGACTCGATCGGTAACAAAGCTCGCAAGCAAAAACGAGGCACCAACTGCGCCACCACCTGTTGTCAGAAAGAGCCAAGTCGGAACATCGAGCGAACTCGGTGCGGCATCTCGAAGCGCCGCTGCGTGTGCGCTTGCGCTCCCGACAAAAACGACAAGCACTGTCGCAAGTATCGCCATTCCCCCAACAGTACGTACCACTCGTCGTGGGACCCGGTCCATTATCGAAAGGACGGATGGGAGCCACGAGTAGCTTGCGGAATCGTCCGTCAGTTCGATTGGTGTACCAGTTAGCATAGATTTTGCGTGTGGCAAAATGTGCCGTCGCAGTTGGATGGATTTTTAGTAGTCGGCTGGTAAGGGACTGGTATGAGTCTAGAAACGGACGATGGTCACGACGATCATCACCATCACCATCTTCCAGCGGTAGAAGATTGGCCACGTGGATTCGGTGAAGCAAGCTGGTGGCCATTTATCACTGCCGTTGGTGGATCCGGAATCTACATCGGGATGGCGCTGTGGATTCTTCGCGACGTCGTTGGATCACCACTGATCGGTATCGGAGCCGCAGTTGCAAGCATTGGCTTGTTCCTTGTCGGTATCTATGGCTGGCTCTACCATGCGTTCATTACGAAGTTCTGGACGCGCGATATCACTGCTGCAGGTCCCGTTTCGCTTCGATGGGGAATGATCACATTCCTCGGGACAGAGATCGCGACCTTCGGTGCGATCTTTGCATACTACTTCTACTTCCGTGCAGGAACTGATTGGGCGCTCCCGGCTGCAACACCGACGGAGGCGTTGACCGGTTCGCTCATCATTGCAAATACGATGGTCCTGATTGCTTCGTCCTTTACGCTTCACTGGGCGCATCACGCAATCCGACACAATGATCGGAAAAACTTCGTCCGCGGAATGGGTCTCACAGTCTTTTTAGGGCTGGTGTTCCTTGGCGGACAGACGCTTGAGTACTACCAATTCATTGTCACATACGGATTTAATTTCACTGAAGGAGTCTACGGATCTGCATTCTTCGGATTGACCGGCTTGCACGGGCTACACGTTGCACTCGGTATCGTAATCCTCTCGATCGTGTTTATTCGTGGCCTCTATGGGCAGTACTCCGCAGAACGGCATCTCTCAGTCAGTACCGCATCGATGTACTGGCACTTTGTCGATATCGTCTGGGTGTTCCTCGTCGTCGTCCTCTATGTCGGCGCAGGGCAGATCTAACTGATTTATTTTACAGCGATTTATATTTCTTCTTCAGTAAGCGTTAGCGATTCGACGACCTTTCGATCGGTTTCGGTATATCGATAGATTACTCCTTCCATCTCATCATCCGTCCGTTTGTGGCTCCCATCACAGAACGGTCGATCGTCGCTGAGGCCACACTGACAAATTGCGATATCGCCGTACTTGGGGTCGATGTCTGATTCATCAATGCGAAGCGGTTCCGTCTTTGTAATTCGAACTTCCCGGACCATAGCACTGATTTTCCACCCACGATCAAAACTGTGTGCCAGTTATGTTTCAATCGACACAACAGCTTTTGGGCTCAGCACAATCACCCAAATAGAAAATAAGAGCGCACCGTACAGCTCAGGCAGTGCAAGCCCCGGCCCCGGAAAATACCCTGCACCCCAGAGAATCCATCCGAGCATGTGTATCGGCACAAACGCGATCGAAATCTTCCCTGCGCGTGTCCGCAGACGTAGCAGTCCATCGATCGCAAACAGCGCGGTAACGGTGAGATAGAACGCAACTGCGACCGGGGAATGTAACGGGCTATCCATCGGAAATACACCAACAGCAGCCATGAAACAGAGTCCAACAGCCAGCGTCACGCCAATCACGCTGTGTTTCCACCCTGAAATCTCTGTGGCGATTGCGTATGCGAATGGGAGGCCAATGAGTGCGCCACCCACAAGTCCGCCGTTGAATATCCATGCAACACCAGGTTCGACTCCAAGCTCTGAGAGCGGAGCGTGTGTCCAACTGAATGTGGGCGATAGCACTGTTGCGAGCATAATTCCACCAACTGTCACACAGACTGCAGCGGCCCCGCTCCAATCGACCGCTGTCGATCGCCAGTCTGTCGCGCGTCTCTCCATACGATACCCGCTCAGATCGACTGAATAAAACCGTCGAAAATCCCGGTTGTGTCAGGAAGGCACAGTGCCCCGTCAGTAATTGTCAGCGGATCTGCAACCACATCTTCTACGAGAAACGATCCTGTAGCAAGCCCGCATGGACGACAGCGTGGAATTGCCGCTGCAACGTGTGCCGCAGTTGTCCGGGCGACGGCAGCATCAATGGTTGTCGTCACGACAACATCGAGTCCATGTTCTTGGGCTGTCTGTGCTGCGCGTGCAGTTTGCTTCGGCCCACCGAGCACCATCGGTTTGAGAACAAGGACATCTGCTGCATCAGCAGCAATCAGTTCAGTCACGGACGCTCGTTGAAGCGATTCATCAACCGCGATCGGAACGGCTCCCCTCTCTCGGAGCATTGTATGCCCCTCTATATCTCCTGCCGGTAATGGCTGTTCAAGATACTCAATACCGATCGCTGCAAGCGTTGGCAAACAATCGGTTGCGGTTTCTCGATCCCACCCGCCGTTTACATCTACCCGAATCGCGATCGTCTCACCAACTGCGTCTCGGACTGCGCGAGCGCGATCGAGATCATCTTCGGGATTGGAAACACCCATTTTGAGTTTGAGACAGCGGAATCCGTTTTCAACGGCAGCAATCGCTTGATTAACCGTCTTTTCAGTCGTCTCTGCACCGATCGTGGCGTTCAGTGGAATGGCGTCGCGTCCAGATAAGCGGCCAAACACCGTTTTGCGAAGATACGCGGCAAGTGAACAACCATTTTGCCGTGCCGCGGCATCAAGCTCAGCAGACTCGATCGCATGGGCACAGGCGGGATGTGTTGTCGGATCCGGTGCCGTCGCATCTGTATTCGCATAGGTTGTAAGTGCCGTTTCACACTCGTCGTAGCGTTCAGTCCACCCCGGCAACGGTGTTGCTTCTCCCACGCCAACCGTCCCATTACGATCGATTCGGAAAATAAACCCACGCCGTTCGGTTATGTCTCCGTGCGCTGTCGAAAGCGGCTGTTTGAGACGGAGTGAAAATGGTGTAATCATTTCAGTAGTGTACGGTCGCCGTTAGATCGCAAGACCCACCGTGAATAAGACTGCGTACGCTGCAAGCAGTTTTCCGGTTTGTTCCAGTGCCGGGTTCAACGCAGCACCCTCCGTCTTTGTTAGCACCGTTTGCGTTACGCCCACTGCAAGCGGCAGCGTCACAAGCGGGAGCAGTGCTCCGAAAGAGGACTCTGTGAGTACGAACCAGAATGGCGTTGCATAGGCAAGCACCATCAGCGCCACATACTGAACCCGACTCACCCGGTACCCAAACCGAACGGCGAGCGTTCGCTTTCCGGTTGTTGCGTCCTCTCTTCGATCGCGGATGTTGTTCACGACGAGAATGTTCGTTGAAATCGCTGCGATTGGGAGGCTTGCAACGAATGCCGCGGCGGTGACGGTTCCGGCAGGGACTCCGATCGACAGCGGTGCTGCAAGCACGGCTGCCGCTTGGACATAGTAGGTTCCCATCACGGCGATGACGCCGAAGAAGACAAACACGAAGACGTCACCCAGCCCATGGTATCCAAGCGGATATGGGCCGCCAGTGTAGGCAATCCCACTCGCAACCGAGATGAGTCCGATCACGAGGATTGGAACACCACCAACATAGACAAGATATGTTCCAACAAGAATCGCTGCCGCAAACGTGAGATACATGGCACGTTTCACCGCAGTCGGTTCGATGATTCCAGCCTGCGTCACTCGAGTAAACCCCTCCCGCGCCTCAGTATCTGCACCCTGCACTGCATCGTAGTAGTCGTTTGCAAAATTGGTCCCGATCTGAATCAACGCGGCTCCGATTAGTGCAGCGAGTGCGGGAAACAGTGCAAAGACGCCATCGTTCCACGCAAGCCCAACACCAACAAACACCGGTGCTGCCGCAGCAGGGAGCGTCTGCGGTCGTGCAGCCATCACCCATGCCTTTGGCATTGACACCTCCTGCATACTCATTATACGGTATAGGAATCGGTCATGCAAAGCGGCTATGGTTACGTTGTCAGCGTGTATTGCTCAATAGTGCCATGGGAACTCACGGAATCGTGGCTCCCGCTTTTCGAGAAACGCGTCCCGCCCCTCTTTTGCTTCATCTGTCATATAGCCAAGCCGAGTGGCCTCTCCGGCGAACACCTGCTGTCCAACCATGCCATCATCTGCAAGATTGAACGCATATTTCAGCATCCGCATCGCGGTTGGGCTCTTTTGTGTCATCTCATCGGCCCACTCGATCGCCACGGATTCAAGCGACTCGTGATCGATCGCTTCATTCGCCATGCCCATCTCAACCGCTTCGTCCGCGGAGTAGGTTTTCCCACGGAAGAAAATCTCCCGTGCTTTCTTCTGTCCAACCTGCCGGGCAAGATATGCGGAGCCAAAGCCACCATCAAACGATGCAACATCCGGATCCGTTTGGAGGAACTTTGCGTGCTGTTTGCTTGCAAGCGTAAGATCACAAATCACGTGGAGGGAATGGCCACCACCAACTGCCCAGCCGGGAACAACCGCAACAACTGGCTTTGGCATGAATCGGATAAGACGCTGGACCTCAAGGATATGCAGTCGTCCAGCTTTTGCCTCCCGGACTAACGGATCGTCGTCACTGCCTGCTGCATCGTCATCACGATACTCATACCCGGAGCCACCGCGGACGGACTGATCGCCACCGGAACAGAATGCCCAGCCGCCATCTTTGTTTGATGGACCGTTTCCAGTGAGAAGCACACAGCCGATATCTGCTTGCTTTCGTGCATGATCAAGGGCGGCATACAGTTCGTCCACGGTCCCTGGTCGGAACGCATTTCGAACCTCCGGGCGATCAAATGCGATCCTGACAACCGGCACATCGACACCGCGATGATAGGTAATGTCGTCAAATTCGTCCGTGACTGTCTCCCATCGATCGGGGTCAAACAGCTCTGAAACCATGCAGTGTAGAGGTGGAGTGTTACTAAAAAATGACCGACAACAAGCGCGTAGCCCGATACGATCGCGGCCACATAATTTAACGATTGTCTGAAGAAACGCTATATTAGTATGTTTATCAATACATGAAAACTGTTTTAGATTCGATGCTAGTAGTATTAATATTGATTAATAGCGATTTGTAGTGTTTGAGGAGAACGTTGATGAGCACTGAACAGTAATCATGTTGTATGAACACAAACCACGCAGATATTGATCCATATACTCCTTCGACTGGATACTACGAATGTGTCTCGTGTACGTACCGTGAGCATCGAACAGACAGCCCAGGAACGTGTCCGCACTGTGGCGACACCGTTCGTAATATTGCGGTTTCGCGCGAGTAACAGTACTATCTTTCTACAAGGAGAGAATCCCGCCCTTCAGGACGGGCGTGAATCCGAGAATCACTATCTTTATGTTAAATAAAAATATGATATACACCGACCGAGGCGGTATATCCGCCCCCATGCTGGGATAATCGGACAATATCGGGATTCCATGTCTGACTTTCGCAGGTATCCCCTGCGTGAGAAGATATAGATACTGACACAAAATAATCTGGTAACTCTGAATCCCTTATAGGATAGGAGTAGCGGGGGCGTGGCACTCCCATCACTCGTCGGTGTGGAAACCCGAGGTTCCCAAACCAGCCGCTCGCAGTGCGGTGGGAAGCCCCGTCGTTTACGGCGGGG
>SL_4KL_010_BRINEDRAFT_10000732_pt1 | contig 17301 bp, 14 predicted proteins | sample SodLak_010_BRINE_2_FD_10664 | JGI IMG/M metagenome (IMG submission 10664)
ATCGTCGTGGCTGGTGTACAGGCGCAGGATGACGATATCTTCAGTTGTGCCCTGTAACGTTCGGGCCTGTACGACGTGGCCGTACCGCGTCTCCAGCTCCGGCCCTAAAAATTCGAACTCGTCGAAGATGCTGGCTTCCTCGACCGCCACGAACGCCTCGCCGTTTGGCATGCGTTGGAGTCGTTCGAGCCGCGAGAAGTGCGACCACTCGCGGTCACGAACAGGGCTCGTGGTTTTCAGATGTCGGTTTTCGGCCTTCGTCGCGTCGCGGTCGCCCTGATGGCGCTGGCTGTACCGCTTGACGATCTCGGCTGGCACCTGAACCGGGCCCAGATTGCCGACTTCGACTACCGTCTGGCTACTCTCAGCATCAAGCGAGAGCTGCCAGGGTCGGGTTGCAGTCAGCCGCTGGTACAGCACTCGTGCCTGTCGCCGGTCTGTCGCAGCGAGCAGTCGCTCCTGTATGGTGCTGTCGTACCGCTCTAACAGTGTCGCGAGCGTTCGCAACACCGGGTCCTGATGTGGTTGTCGCACCGCCCAGCCGATCAGAGCGTCGATGCCGTCCACCCGAAACGACTCCTTCGAGTGGATCATCTGACAGAGAATGTACCCGCCGTGTCGTTGTAGGCGCGAATCCGTCGTCGCAAGTCCAGCAAACAGCGAACGGACGAACCGCTCGGTGTCGATCTCGGCCGGCCCCGACTCCTCGCTCATTACCGCTCCTACAAACCAGTCCGATAAGAAAGTTGATGCCGAGAGTGCCAAGCGTCGTCGTCCGGTGATTTCGTTGACAGATTCCGGGGCTGTCTGACATTCTCTCGTTTTGAAAACAGCGGAACCGTTCGGAACTGTTTTAGGCGAACGCTTGCCAATTTAGGTGCAACGAATGAGCGACCTGGACGAGGAATACGAACTCGACTACTTCGAGGAGAACGGGTTTCACCGGCTTACCTGTTCGGAGTGTGGGGCCACATTCTGGACACGCGATGGGTCGCGTTCGACCTGTGGCGAACCGCCCTGCGATACCTACGGCTTTATCGACGACCCCGGCTTCGAGGAGGAGTTTCGCTTAGAGGAGATGCGTGAGGCGTATCTTTCCTTTTTCGAAGAGCACGGCCACGAACGGATCGATCCCTACCCCGTGGCAGCAAACCGGTGGCGTGATGACGTTCTGTTGACTCAGGCATCGATCTATGATTTCCAGCCGCTTGTGACCAGTGGCCAGACGCCGCCGCCGGCGAACCCACTGACGATCTCACAGCCTTGCATCCGGATGCAGGATATCGACAACGTCGGCAAGACGGGCCGACACACGATGGCCTTCGAGATGATGGCTCATCACGCGTTCAACGCACGCGAGGAGGTCGAAGACGAGTACGCCTACGAGGGGGAGGTGTACTGGAAGGACAAAACTGTCGAGTTCTGTGACACGCTGCTTGCGGAGCTCGGTGCGGATATGGACGAAGTCACCTACATCGAGGATCCATGGGTCGGTGGGGGCAACGCGGGTCCGGCGATCGAGGTTATCTACAAGGGACTGGAGCTTGCGACGCTTGTCTTTATGTCGCTCGAACAGGATCCGGACGGCGAGTATCTACTCAAAGACGGCAACCGCTACTCCGAGATGGACACCTACGTCGTCGATACGGGCTACGGGCTCGAACGGTGGACATGGATGAGCCAGGGGACGCCGACGATCTACGAGGCGATCTATCCGGAGATGATCGACTTTCTTCGGGAGAACGCCGACATCGAGTACACCGAGGAGGAAGAACGAATCATCCGCGAAGCAGCAACTCTCTCGGGCAATCTGGATATCGACGATGTGGATGACGTCGAGACCGCACGCGATGATATCGCCGAACAGCTCGGTGTCGAGGTCGAAACCCTGCGCAGTCTGCTCGAACCCCTCGAACAGATCTATGCGATCGCCGACCACTCTCGCACGCTCGCCTACATGCTTGGCGACGGCATCGTGCCCTCGAACGTCGGGACGGGCTATCTGGTTCGGATGGTGCTTCGCCGGACCAAGCGACTGACCGATACCGTCGGTGTCGACGCGCCACTCGATGAACTCGTGGATATGCAGGCGGATCGACTGGGCTACGAGAATCGTGATACGATCCGCGACGTAGTTCGCAAAGAGGTCGAACGCTACCGCGATACGCTCGAACGAGGGAGTCGACGCGTGGAACAGCTCGCCGAGGAGTACGCACAGGAAGACGAGCCGATCCCGACCGAGGAACTTGTCGAGCTGTACGATTCCCACGGTATTCAGCCGGATATGGTCGCAGAGATCGCAAGCGAGCACGACGCAGGTGTCGATATCCCGGATGATTTCTACTCGCTGGTCGCCACACGACACAGCGACGACACACAGACCGAGGAGTCCGAGTCGGAGATCGACCGGGAACGGTTTGAGGAACTACCCGACACCGACCTGCTGTACTACGGCGAACAGGACCGCATGGAGTTCGAGGCAGTCGTGCTGGATGTCGTCGAGCGCGAGGAGGGGTACGACGTGGTTCTCGACCAGACGATGTTCTATCCTGAAGGAGGTGGCCAGCCAGCCGACACCGGGACGATTTCGACGGATGATCTGACGACTACTGTTGTCGATGTCCAGCGCTTTGGCGATGTGGTTGTCCACCACACGGAGGAAAACCCTGGAAAGGGCGAGTTCGTCCGTGGGCAGGTTGATTCGATCCGGCGTCGTCGACATATGCGTCATCACACTGCCACACATCTGGTTGCCCACGCCGCCCGACAGGTGCTGGGTGAGCATATCCGGCAGGCCGGTGCCCAGAAGAGCACTGACAGTGCCCGACTGGATGTCAAACATTACGAGTCGATCACCAGAGCGCAGGTCAAGGAAATCGAGCTGCGAGCAAACGAGCTGGTGATGGAAAACGCCTCTGTCGATCAGGAGTGGCTCGAACGAAACGAGGCCGAGGAGGAGTATGGCTTCGATATCTATCAGGGAGGTATCCCAGAGGGTGAGTGGATTCGGCTGATCCACGCCGAGGAGGACACCCAGGCCTGTGGTGGAACCCACGTTTCCCGGACGGGTCAGGTCGGCACGATCAAGATCCTCGGCACCGAGCGCATTCAGGACGGTGTCATTCGGCTCACCTACGCTGCAGGCGATGCGGCGATTGAGGCGACACAGGAGACCGAGGATCTGCTCCGGGAGACTGCCGAGGTGCTGGATGTGAGTCCCACCGAGGTCCCCGAGACAGCATCACGGTTTTTCGACGAGTGGAAAGCTCGCGGCAAGCGCATCGACGAGCTGAAAGAAGAGCTCGCCGATGTCCGCGCGAGCGGTGGCGGCGACGGCGAGTCGATCGATGTCGAGGGAACCGAGGCGATCATCCAGCGACTCGACGGCGATATGGACGAGCTGCGGGCGACCGCGAACGCACTCGTCGACGACGGCAAGATTGCGGTGATCGGCTCCGGTGTCGANGGTGCGCAGTTNGTCGTCGCNGTNCCNGATAGCTGTCGAGATCGACGCNGGCACTGTGGTTGGCGAACTCGCCGGCCGGGTCGGCGGCGGCGGTGGCGGTCCGTCGGATTTCGCCCAGGGTGGCGGTCCGAACGGCGAGGATCTCGACAGTGCCCTCGAAGCGGCTCCCGATATTCTCCGCGCACGGCTCGACGCCTGATACTGCCGGACAGAAAACCTCGAACGAATTTCGACGCCCGTGGGGTCAAATATCTTCACGAATTTCTGTCCGGCAGTATGAGCCGTTTGCCGATAGTTTTCCATAGCTTTTTATTTTTGAGTGTCACAAATCAACACCGAGATGGGATATCCGGAGAACAGACTCATCGTCGGATCGGCACTCGCTACCGTCACAGTCCTCCTGATTCTCGGTCTCGCCGAGGCTCGACTCGGGATATTTGGAGAGTGGGTGTACGTGCTCGCATTTTCGATCTGGGTGCTGGTTGGCTATGTGCTCCCACAGTATCTGTTGATTCGGTGGGACCACTCGACTCCGCGGCTCTCACGGCTGGGTGTGATTACGTTACTGCTGCTTGTCGTGGCCTCGATGTTTTCTGCGAACGTCTCGGGGCTGGCGTTGCAGGTGCTCTGGGGGCTCGTGTTTGTCTCTATCGGTGGAATATTCGCTCACGAGGCAGTTGCTGGGTATCAGGAGCACACTCCGACAGAGATCTAACTTCGAGTCAGCGTTGGCGAATCATTGCTTTCGATGACGCTGCTTCGGCCCGAAAATGTGTAAGGTCTTAGTGGGTGGGGCGTGGAGTAGCGGTAAAGATGAACGTCGAAGACGTAATGACAAAACAGGAGGAGCTCGTCACGGTTGAAATACCGGGTACCCGTGGCGATGCCCTTGAGTACTTGCAGGATCGCCAGTTCTCCTCTGTGCCGGCAGTCAAGGAGGAAAACGGAACCAGCGTATACCGCGGCATCATCTCACGTGGCGCACTGATTGACCGGCCCAACGAGGATCAGCTCGCGTTGCTCGCCGAAGAGGTGCCAGCGACCTCGACAGGAACCAGCGTCGCCGATGTCGCAAAGCTGATGCGAACCGAGGGGGAGCGACGCATTCCAGTCGTCGACGGTGAAACACTCGAAGGCATTATTACCGTCACTGACATCGTCCGAGCGATTGCCCGAGGGGAAGTGGAAGAGTCGATAACGGCGGGGGATGTCGCCGGTCACGAAATCAACTGCGTCTACACCGACGTTCCACTTCCGGTTGCCGAGCGAGAGATCGCCTTCGCGCGAGTTCCGTACGCGGTCGTGCTCGACGAAGAAGCGGAGCTTGCAGGCATGCTCACGGAAGTCGACATCATCGATGTTGCACGCGTCGTCGAGGGCGAGGAGGACACCGGCGAGTCGATCGCAAACCAGGACAACGAGTGGGCCTGGGAGGGGATCAAGGCGGTTGGAAATCGATACATGCCAACACGCAACGTCGAGATTCCGAACGGGCCGGTCTCTGAGTTCATGACGGCAGATCTGCTGACCGTGAGGAAAAAGCGACCGATCGAGGAGGTTGCCCAGCTGATGATCGAACACGATATCGAACAGCTACCCCTCGTTAGTGGTGGCAAACTGACCGGCATCGTGCAAGATATCCATCTGCTGGAGGCCTTTGCATGAGCGAGGGCGACCGCCTCACTGAACTCGCGAAACGGCGCGGTTTCTTTCTCCAGACTGCCGGCTCCTACGGCGGTGTCGCTGGCTTTTACACCTACGGCCCGCAGGGTGCGACGCTCAAGGAGAACATCGAATCCGCCTGGCGTGATCGATACGTCACTCGTGAGGGGAACATGGAGATCAGCGCGCCTAACGTGATGCCCGAAGCCGTCTTCGAGGCCTCCGGCCACCTCGATGGGTTCGACGATATGATCATCGAGTGTGCCGAGTGTGGTGCGAGCCATCGCGCCGACCATCTTGTCGAGGACGCGCCGGGTTCGACAGTCGAGGATGCCGAGGCGCTGCCGATCGAGGAAGTCGAGGAGCTGTTTGCGGAGTACGATATTGCCTGCCCGACCTGCGGTGCGGAGTTGGCCGGTGAGCCAGTCGAGGAGTTTAACCTCATGTTCGAGACGAACATCGGCCCCGGAAGCTCCGACCCGGGCTATCTCCGCCCGGAGACTGCACAGGGCATTTTCGTCGAGTTCCCACAGCTTGCCGAGTACGCCCGCAACCAGCTTCCCTTTGGTGTTGCCCAGATCGGCCGCGCCTACCGCAACGAGATCAGCCCCCGGAAAGCGCTGGTCCGGGTTCGTGAGTTTACGCAGGCAGAGCTCGAACATTTTATCGATCCCGAGGAAGACGAACCGCCACTGTCGCGGGTCGAGGATGTCGTGGTTCCACTCTACTCGGTCGAACAGCAGCAATCAGACGACGGCGGCGTCCAAGAGGTGACCGTTCGCGAAGCGATCGACGAGGGCATTATCGAAAGCGACTGGGTTGCCTTCTACCTTGGTCTCTCGAAAGACTGGTACGACCGGATCGGTGTCGATATGGATCGGTTCCGCTACCGCCAGCATCTCCCCGGCGAACTCGCCCACTACGCCTCGGACTGCTGGGATGCCGAATCGGAGATCGACGGTGACTGGATCGAGATCACCGGCTTCGCCTACCGTGGCGATTACGATCTGGCGAAACACGAGAAACACTCCGGCGAGGAGTACTCGGTGTTCAAACAGTACGACGAGCCGGTGACCGTCGAGCGGCCGACGGTCGATCCCGAGATGGGGTATCTCGGTCCCGAGTTCGGCTCCGCTGCTGGTGAGATCGCACAGAAGCTCGAACAGCTCGCTGCGACCGATCCCGACGCCTTCGATGCCGATGCGGTCACCGTCGAGGCTGACGGCGAAGCGTTCACCATCCCCGTCGAGCAGACCGGTTTCGAGATTGAGGAGATAACCGAATCCGGCGAGCATATCACACCGCATACAGTCGAACCATCCTTCGGTGTGGATCGGATCGTGTACACGGTGCTCGCCCACGCTTACGAGGAAGACGAGGTCGACGGCGAGGAGCGAACATATCTTTCCGTGCCGCCGGAGACAGCGCCGACGACTGTCGGTGTGTTTCCGCTGATGGATAAAGACGGGCTGGCCGAGCGCGCACAGGAGATTGCAAGCGAGCTCCGGCTGGCTGGCCTCGAAGTTACCTACGACGACTCCGGTGCAATCGGTCGGCGCTACCGTCGTCAGGACGAGGTCGGAACACCGTTCTGTGTCACTGTCGACTACGACAGTCTGGACGAGGAGACAGTGACGGTCCGCAAACGGGACAGTACGGCACAGAAACGGCTCCCGATCGGGGAGCTGTCGGAGACGCTCGTTGCACTTCGTGACGGCGATGTCGCCTTCGACGATCTGTAGCATGGCAACACCGGAACGCAACCGTCTCGAGCGGACACTCTCGTGGTTCAAAGGCGAGGTCGGTCGGCGACTCGTCCACGCAAGCGGAGCCGTGCCGCTGCTTTTCTATCTCGTCGGCCTTCTCTCATGGCCACAGACCGCCGGCCTGTTCGTGCTTGGCGCGGCCGTTGCACTCGTCCTCGAACTGCTTCGGCTGTACGGCGGTCTCGAACTCTGGGTCCACGAGCATCTCACCCGCGAGTACGAACAGGATAGCTTCGCTGGCTATCTCATGTACATGTTTGCCGCCGCAGTCGTCACGGTCGTCTTTTCCCCAGAGGTTGCCGTCCCGGCGGTGTTGATGTTGGCAATTGCTGATCCACTCAGTGGGATCGCAAGCTCCGGCCAGCTCCGGCGGGTCAAACGTCCGCGAGCCCTGCTGACGATGTTTCTCGTCTCGGCCGGGATTGCAGCACCGTTTCTCTACGAATCACCGCTTGCGGTCGCCCTCGGTGGTCTTGGCGCGATGGTCGCCGATGGTGTCAAACCACAGATCAACGGCTACATCATCGACGACAATCTGACGATTCCGATCGTTGCCGCGCTCGCGATGCAACTTGGCATCGAAATAATTGCAATCTGACAACACTCGTTAGCGATCCTGAGTACCCAAGAAAAAAAGGGAAGCCGGTTCGCATGTAGCGTATGGCGACCGAGGATCTCGGGAGTAACATCCAGGGCGAACAGCCCGACGTTGAGCCAACTGTCGAGACCGAGGAGGCGACAGTCACCGAGGACGCAGAGCTCGAACGGACGATCGGGCTTAGCGGTGGGCTCGCGATCGGGATCGGGACGATGATCGGTGCTGGGATCTTTGTCTTTCCCGGCCTTGCGGCGGGTGAGGCAGGCCCTGCGGCGGCAGCCTCCTTCGCGATCGGCGGTGTCGTTGCGCTGCTCGTGGCGCTACCGACATCGGAACTCGCAACTGCGATGCCAAAAAGTGGTGGAGGATACTACTTCATTTCACGAGGGCTGGGAACGCTTCCCGGTGCGGTGGTGGGGCTATCATTATGGTTCGGACTTGTCTTCGCGACGGCATTTTATCTCGTTGGCTTTGGCTACTACGCGGTCGATGCGCTCGCGCTTGCTGGTGTCAGTGTCGGCGAGTGGCTCGTCATACCGCTTGCACTCATCTTTGGGGCTGCATTCACACTCTTGAACGTCACTGGGACGGAAAACGCTGCGAAACTCCAGAACGGGATTGTCGCGCTCCTGCTTTCGATTCTCGTTGTCTTTCTCGGGTTTGGGGTGCTTGATGCTGCAGGACTGGTCGGCGAACCAAGTCCACCCGAGACGTTTGCGCCCTTTGGGACACTGCCAATCTTCACGACTGCAGCGCTTGTTTTCACCTCCTATCTCGGTTTCGCACAGGTTGCGACTGTCGCCGGAGAAATGAAAGATCCCGGTCGGACGCTCCCGCTGGCGATGGTCGGCTCGGTCGTTATTGTCACGATTCTCTACGTGGTGACGATCTTCGTTGCGACGAGTTCCTTCGGCGCAGAACGGCTCGCTGCCGAGGGTGAGACGGCGATGGTCGTGGTCGGTCGGGATCTGCTCGGCCCAGTCGGTGCATTTGCGATCGTCTTTGGCGGGTTGCTTGCCACGATGTCGAGTGCAAACGCGTCGATTCTCTCGACCTCCAGAGCAATCTACGCTGTCTCGAAGGACGCAATTCTTCCCGGCTGGGCGAGTCGTATCAACCTCAAATACGGCACACCTCACGTCGCGCTCGGGTTAGCTGGCGGGCCAATCCTGTTGTTGACCGCCACCGGGCAGGTCGAAATTCTTGCCGAGGTTGCCTCCTTCCTGCATCTGCTGATGTACGGGCTGATGTGTGTGGCGTTGATCGCCCTCCGGCGGGACGAACCAGAGTGGTACGATCCTGCGTTCCGCGTGCCGCTGTATCCGGTTGTTCCGATTCTCGGGGCGCTGTCGAGTTTCGCGTTGATCTTTCTCATGGACTGGCGATCGCAGGTGATCGGAGCCGCAATCATGCTCGGCACGGCCGGGTGGTACTTCTATTACGCTCGCGATGTGAAACTCAGGGGGGCACTGTAATGACTCGCGTACTCGTTCCCGTCGCCGTATTGAAGGGTGGGTCGGTGTCGAATGGACTCGTCCAGCTGCTCTCGACGATGGATGTGACGGTGCTAGGCTATCACGTCCTCCCGGAGCAGACACCACCAGATCAGGCTCGCGCACAGTTCGAGGATCGCGCGAACGACGCACTCCAAGCTCTTACCGCGGAGTTTGCGGCTGCTGGCTCGGAGGCAGACCACCGGCTGGTCTTCACACACGATCGTCGGAAATCGATCGATAGGGTAGCTGAAGAGACCGACTCCGCGGCGTATGCGATCACCGGAGCGACGGGCGAGGTCGAGCGGCTGCTCGTCTCGTTGACTGGCGATGTCGACGTGGATCGAATTCTCGGATTCGTCGAGGAGTTGGTCGGTGATCGAGAGATCGGTGTCACGCTGTTCGATGCTGGTGGCTCCACCGATGGCCGGCTTGACGTTGCCAGCGAATCACTGTCCGAGACCGGTATCGAAACGGAGACCCAGACAGGAGACGGCGATTCGTTCGACGCCTTGATTGACGCAATTAGTGGTCACGACGCGGTCGTAATGGGTGAGAAGGCTCCCTCGCTTGGATCGCTGCTGTTTGGTGAGGAAGCCGACCGCGTCGCTGCTGCTTCTGTCGGTCCTGTCCTCGTTGTTCGGAGTGAAAAGGACGAAAGCTGAAACGGATGTGTTATTGGGTGGGCAATCGGGACGCATTCTTTTCTGTGTTGGGCTGTTACCCACCGGTAGATGGAACAGGAGTACGGTCTGCTCGATACAGACGACGTCGACTCACCGGGTGACGAGTGGGAAGAGATCGACTACACAGACACCGATGCGGATCGCATCGCCCGCAAGCGCGACCGGGAGTTCAGCCAGTTTCGCGAGCGAATCAAGGACGCAGACCAGTTCAAAGTCGAGGAGTCGGTCTTCGACGAGGCGACCTACGGTGCGCTGTACAAACTCGTCCAGGACGGGCATATCGACGCCTTCGGCGGGCCGATCTCAACCGGGAAGGAGGCGAACGTCTACACCGCTCTCGCTGGCGACACAGAGGTCGCAGTCAAGGTCTATCGGATCAACGCCTCAGATTTCCGTGAGATGGGGGAGTACCTGCAGGGCGATCCACGCTTCGAGGAGGTTGCCGGCAACAAGAAGGCCGTCGTGATGGCCTGGGTTCGCAAGGAGTTTGCGAATCTTAAGCGAGCGCGCAAAGCCGGAGTTCGGGTCCCCGAGCCGATCGCAGTCGAACGGAACGTCCTGGTCATGGAGTATCTCGGAACCGAGAAAGGCCGGGCGAAACGACTCGCCGAAGTCCACGTCGAAAACCCCGAAACGGCCTACAAGGTCGTCCGAGAGTACATGTACCGGCTGTACGACGCTGGGATCGTCCATGGCGATCTCTCCGAGTACAATATGGTCGTCCACAACTCACAGCTGTACGTCATCGATGTCGGACAGGCTGTCACCGTTCATCACCCAAACAGCGACGACTTTCTGGAACGAGACTGTACGAACGTCGCGAACTTCTTTGGCCGCCAAGGTATCGACACTGACGGCGACCAGCTCCTGGAGTACATCCACGAGCACGCAGATCCGACGCCGAACTGACCCTGACGATGTGTTCCGACTGTGGACTCGGGCGACACTGTCAGGCACTAACTTGAATACGAAGCGCTCGAAATTTTAGATGTGTCCGCCGAGACACTCCCCATTATCGCGGCAATTCTGATTCTCGGCGTGGGTGCCCAGCTACTCGCGCGACGGTTCGAGGTTCCGAGTGTGCTGTTTTTGATCGTCATCGGACTCCTGATGGGCGGGGAGGGACTCGGGATCGTCACACTGGATACGTTCGGTGCGGGGCTGTCTACTGTCGTCGGGCTAAGTGTTGCCATCATTGTCTTCGATGGCGCATTCCACCTCAAGACGTCCCGGCTTCGGGAAGCCTCGCGGGCGACGATTCGGCTCACTACGATCGGCGCGGTGATCACCTTTGTTGGGATTGCGCTCTCGGTTCGACTGTTTCTGGATGTTTCGTGGTCGCTTTCCTTTCTCGTCGGCGCGTTACTCGTCGCGACTGGGCCGACAGTGATTACGCCGATTCTGGAAGTCGTCCGAGTGCGCGAACACGTCGCATCCGCGCTGGAAGCGGAGGGGATCATCAACGACGTGACTGCCGCAATCGCGGCTGTCGTTATTTTCGAGGTGTTCGTAAACGGCGAGGGTGGTGCAGTGACAGGACTGTTGACCTTCCTCGAACGGTTCGGTGTCGGCGTCATCGCGGGTGTTCTCGTCGCAGCGGTAGTGTATTTCGTCATCTCCCGAGATCTCGCACCCGGTGATGCACCACAGGCAGCACGCTTTCTGTTTCTAAGCGCGGCGGTTGGTTCGTTTGCGGTGGCCGATGCCGTCGCCGCCGAGGCGGGGATCGCCGCCGCTGCAACGTCGGGGATTCTTCTCGGCAACGCGGATCTGGATCACGAGGAGACGATGAAGGAGTTTGGCCGTGATCTCACACTGCTTGTGCTTGCCTTCGTGTTCATCTCGCTTGCGGCGTTGATCGATCTCGGCGAGATCAGAGAGCTCGGAATCGGCGGGCTTGCAGTTGTCGCGACGGTTGCGCTGATCATTCGACCAGTGGTTATTGCGATTGCCACTGTGGGGATCGAACGCTTTACTCGCTCCGAGCAGCTCTTTTTGGGTGCTGTCGGGCCACGAGGGATCGTCCCCGCAAGCGTTGCGACGCTGTTCTCGATCGAGCTTGCCACCGAGGATCCCGCAGCAGCTCAGGTGCTCGCCGGTGCGGTCTTTCTCGTTATCTTCGTCACTGTTATTCTGGAGGCTGGACTTGCACGGCAGATCGCGGATTACCTTGGAGTATCACCTATGCGCACACTCATCATCGGGGGTGGCCGGGTCGGCCGGGCACTCGCAAAACGACTCGAACAGCGCGGCGCGTACGTCGTGATCGTCGAAAACGACGAGGACCAGATCGAAAAGACACGCAATGCTGATTTCACCGTTCACAGCGGTGACGGGACCGAGCCGGATGTCCTCAAAGAGGCCGGTATCGAGAGTGCGATACGGGTTATTGCAACCACCGAAGAGGACAACGAAAACCTGTTGGTCTGTCAGCTTGCCCGCTCGAAGTTCGACGTGGAATACGTCTTTTCTCGGGTCAACGACCCGGAAAATCTCGACGCCTTCGAGACGCTCGATGTGACGGCCATCGACGCCCCGACGGCGACGGCGACGGCGATCGACAATGAGATTGAGCGACCGGCGATTACCCACTGGATGAACGAGATCGGTGAGGGACATGATGTTCAGGAGATCGACGTAACGGCCGAGGAGCTGATCGGCCAGACGATCGCTGAGGTGAATGCGAAGATCCCAGATGGCTGTATCGTTGCGGTGATCGACCGCGAGGGAGATACGCACGTCCCGTCGGCCGACGAAGAGCTTCGGCATGGTGACAGAATTACGTTTGTCGGTGATATGGCTGCTGTCAGGACAGCTGTGAAACGATTCCACCCGCACGATTGAGCCTGAGTAGTATTTACCAAGCCGAGTGGAACAGCTACAAACAGCAAGAAAACCCCGAGGCGTTCAACGTCGTCGGCCCTTCGCGCCGACTGCCTGTGGGACCTTCGGTCCTGCTCTGGCTGCAACTCGCTGCGCTCCTCACTGTGTTGTGGTACTTGCTTCGTTTCGCTCGTTGAACCCCTCACCGGGAGAGCGGAGCTCTCCCGAGCTCACGGCGCTTCGCGCCGTGAACGCCCCTTTCAGTCCCGCCCGATTTCACGTTCCAGACTGGGCGGGACTGAAAGGGTCGAGAACCTCGGGGCTTTCTTGCTGTTCGCAGCTTTCTCTGTTCCATTCTTGTGGCCTTCCTTTTGTGAGGCTTTCTTGCTGTTTGTGGTTGTTTCAAACTCAGCGGAGTGTTATCCTGCTGCACTCACCACATTCCCATCAAACAATTCCTGAAACCACTCGCCCTCTCGAATCCCGTCACAAAATTCGATCCAGCAACCTGCTGATACGTCGAAGTCTCGAAAAGGGTTTTTGCGAGGGGCCGGAAGAGAAAGTATGCTCCGCTACATCGGGCTGTTGTTGTTGATCCCACTGCTCGATGCCATCCTGCTAGTCGTCTTTGGCTGGTATTTCGGCTGGCAGATCATGGTACTGGTGGTCGTACTGACAGCCCTGCTCGGTCTGTTGTTCGTGCGTGCCGAGAGCCGGCACACGCTCGCAAAGATACAACGGAAGGCTGCACAGGGTGATCCACCGACGAACGAACTCATCGACGGTGCGCTCCTGCTCGTCGCGGGTGCGTTCCTGCTCACGCCCGGACTCGTTACCGACTTTATCGGGCTATTGTTCGTAGTCCCGCTGACCCGATACCCGATCCGCTGGGCGCTCAAAAAGTACGTGCTTGTCCCGTGGGCGGACAAGAAAACCGGTGGCTTCGTCACCGGTAACGTCTACATCGGTGGGTTCCCGGACGAGGACAGCTTTGGTGGCGGCCAGACGACTCCCGACGATCCCGACGAACCCAGCGGCGGGTTCGACAACGCCCGTGATGTCGAGTTCGAGGAAGTCGACGATCGGAACTGACCATTGTTGCGGTGTCGCACGATTTCACTGCGAAAAAGAAACCCTTAACAGGCACTGCCGGATACAGTCTGATGCAGCAGGGGGCCGATAGCTCAGTTAGGTTGAGCGCTCGGCTGATAACCGGGAGGTCCGCGGTTCAAATCCGCGTCGGCCCACTTCTTCTGCGCCCGATATTTGTTTACTACAGTAGAGACTGTTTGGAGACCATCTGCGCCAAATTTTGGGGAGGATGTTGATTAAAATAAGCGGTCAACTCCCGGGAGTTCAACCGCGCTATCCACGGCCTACCCTGTCCCCGATTTTTCGCCCCTATCGTCATAATGAGAGATATGGGGCTTGTATACAACAATTGAACAGTATTGGTCTCACGCCCCGCAATTATTTTTATAACCTGTGTCGACAGTTTCTGGACCGATAACGAATATCCTATAGATGATTACCGCAAAAATTTGCAAAAGACACAGCTGGAATAGCGGGAAAAGATACTTTTCGAGTTAGAATCATAACGCAGTATGGTCGTTCAATTGGGTGTTGCGGTTATCGTCGGTATCGTTTTGGGATTTGTGTTCGGCGATCTGATGGGCGCTTTGGTAGTTGGTACGGCAGGGGTTGTAATCGGAGGACTTCTTGAACGAATGCAGCGGCTTGAAAGAGAGATTGAGGAGTTAAGAAACGAAGTCCAACAGAGCGATTGATTACGAATGCTTTGTGTGAACTGATCAGTCGTCGTCGCTGCGGTATGCGTCACCACCACGTTTCCGAATCCGCAAGATATAGAGGAGCTGTGCAGTTCGGTCGGCACGACAGCCGAGACGGAATTGTCCGATCCGGAGTTTATTGTTGGGTGTTCCTTGGAGTGGTTCAAGATGATCAGGTGGGTCTCGCCATTCATCGGTTACAATCTCGTCGAGTTTGGTTGCGATGCGGTCGCGTGCGTGGTCGTCAAGGCTATCGAAGTCTCGTCGTGCTGTGTCAGTAAGTTCCCAGTCCCACTCACTCATCGCTGTCAGCGGCCGTCTTATCAAGACCGTATTCGGCCTTCACATCGTCACTGTTGTGTGTGCGCCCCTCGCGGATCTCTGCTTCGCTGGTTAGCATCGCCTTCAGATCTGCGCGGTTGAATTCAGGGTGTTTGAGAGCATCCCGGAGGATTGCTCGGATAAACTCGCTACGGCTGTTGAAGCCATACTCTTCCCAGGTGGCATCGACATCATCTAAAAACGTCTCGGTCATCCGGATATTCACTGTCGTTTTTTCTGGTGGAGAGTCGGCTTCTGCCATACGATGTGTTGAATTTGTGTATGAATAAGGATTACGGCGATCAATCTTTGCCCTACATATTGCACGCTATTTTTGGCAGATACTTCGATACATATAGCCACAGTAAATTACATATAGCGTCCCCAAAGTGACATATTAGAAAGCCCTATAGCGGTGCGTGACACTTTCTCACATATGTCCCCTCGCTCACCAACGACATTCAGAAAACGCTGTCATGGCTGTCAGTACGAAGCTGATTCGGGAACGGAGCAGTGGGGGAGGGTTCACCATCCGCCGCTGGGGACGCTGACTCAGTGCCCGGAATGTGGGAGTACAGACATCAGAAACATCGACTGACTTTCGCGCGCGAGGGGTCGGGCACCCGGCTCTCTCACCCTAGAATCGCCACGTCGCCGACCACGTCCTCACATCGTCCTTGCCACTTGCTGTCGCCAAAGAGAGGCCTGATTTTCCCTGTTGTGAGACACACTCACTTTCGAACGCTCACACTAATTTTCTCTGACAAGCGTGCCTCTCGTCTATGAATCCGAAACAGCAACCTGCTTTCTGTTCACTCGGAAAACTCCTCTCTCCGGATCGAATGACCTACCTATATATGTATCCGATCTAAGTTCTATAAAATAATGAGTATTTTACAATGGTATAAGCAAATTTTTAGTGAAAAAATATGGTTCATCCGGAATGGGCTCAAAACGTGGGAGTTTTGGTTGATTGGGCTGACACTCATCGGGCTCGTCCTCACATTCGTTCTCTTTCCGGGACTGTACGCCGTCGAGGACACGACCCCAGATCTAGAGACGTACAGCGCAGATATTTTAGTCGACGGCGAGAATGATCCTGCGACATTTCTTTCAGTTGACTGTCGTGCAAACGATTTCATCACTCCAGAAAGCCATGCGTTCACCTGTGATTTCGAGTTCGTCGACAGAGATAGAACTCTCCAGACGTTCGACGAGACGTACACAACAGAGGCAACCGGCGAGCGACTGCTCACAACAGACTGGTCACGACAGACCGACGCGATGACCGTCGAACGGGAGAGTGAAAATCTGGATCTGAACAGCGATCACGTCCACGAGGCAGACGATGGCGGTAATCACATCCACGGTAACTTCACCGTTGGGGCACCTCGAAACCCGGATACGTACGATTTTTCGATCATTCTCGGTGAGCATTTCGGTGAACATCGTGGTGACTCGGTCAGTACGACTGTCTTCTCCGAGTCAGAGACATCGACACTGGAAACGCGGGATTATCTCCTACCCTTTCAGCGGTTGTTCGTCATCGGTGTCTTGCTCTCTGTGTTGAAGCTGTGGATCGATCTGTTCGACCGGATCGCAAAGAAGACGACTCGGTAGTCTTGCTGGTCGTTTTTTGCCCGTGCACTGTGTAGACTGTGGCAGTGTTATGAGCCACTCGACAGCAACTCCCCAGCGACACGATGAACTCGATATCGAGGTGGCAGAGTCGACGTATCGGGAAATAAATGGTGTCAGACTTCACGTCCTAACGGCAGGAGAGCCGGCTGATCCGCTCGTCGTGTTGCTCCATGGCTTCCCGGAGTTCTGGTACGGGTGGCGAGAGTACATCGACGCCTTTGTCGATGCTGGCTACCGCGTCATTGTGCCCGACCAGCGTGGCTACAACCGCAGCGAGAAACCCGACGGTATCGGTCAGTACCGACTCCCGAAGCTCTCCGGCGACGTCGCTGGGCTGATCGAGAGTGAGGGCAAAGCGTCCGCTCACGTGGTCGGCCACGACTGGGGCGCGACCGTCGCGTGGGATCTGGCACTCCGGCGACCGACAGTACTCGACCGTCTGGGCATCATCAATGTCCCGCATCCGACAGTGTTCCAGCAGACGCTCCGATCCAACCCTCGACAGCTCGCAAAGAGCTGGTATATGTTCTACTTTCAGCTCCCACGACTCCCCGAGTGGGTTGCCCGCCGTTCGGAGTTCCGTCAGTGGGAGCGGGCAATGCGAGAGATGGCAAATTCCGGGACTTTTACTGACGAAGAGATGCAGCAGTATCGAACTGCTTGGGGCCGCGCTGGGGCCTCTCGGGCGATGCTCAACTGGTACCGCGCACTCTTCCGGCACAGAGAACAGCCACCGAGAGAGCGTGTCACAGCACCGACTCTAATCGCGTGGGGAGAGAAGGACAAAGCGCTGACAGCAGCAATGGCACCAGCGAGTGTTCAGTTCTGTGATGACGGCCGTCTCGAACGGTTCCCGGATGCGACCCACTGGGTCAACCACGAGCGTTCAGACCGGGTTTCGGAACTGATGATTGGACACTTCGACGATGCCTAGTACAATTCATTCCCTCATCGGCTGATTACAGTCTGGACAGAGTCGACTTCGCTTCATAAACGATTCCTCGATCGGAACTCTCTGTAGCAGCTATTTGTAAATCTATCAGCATCCGCTTTCT
>SL_4KL_010_BRINEDRAFT_10000733_pt1 | contig 17300 bp, 18 predicted proteins | sample SodLak_010_BRINE_2_FD_10664 | JGI IMG/M metagenome (IMG submission 10664)
ACGTCGACTTTGCCCTGCCCCAACACTACGATACGTTCCCGCCGATTGAACAGGACCCGGATGCCTTCGTCGACGCCGTCGCCGAGGCCGGGTCGGACGCGGAGGTCGTCGCCCTCGAGGGAGACGAGACGTTTACCATTTAACCGCGTCGCCGGACACGACGAAACTATTTTGACCTGATCTCGCGTCGACAGGTGTATGGCACACGATCCAGCCACGTTCGTCGGCGAAGAGTTGTGGCTGGCAATCGCCGTCGTGACGTTCTTTCTCGCCGGTGCCGTCTCGTTGATCGGCCTCGAGATACTTGCCGGTCCAATCGCGTTCGTCGGCTGGTTTCTTCTCACCCCAGTCTTTCTTTTTTGGGGCGACTACATTGCCGAGTACCTGTACGGAGACGAGGAGACGGACCATGGTGCACGAACGGCCAGAGACGATGCAGAGACCGCCGAAGAGGATGCCTTCGAACGGCTCAAAAATCGATATGCCGCCGGGGAGATCACCGAATCGGAGTTCGAGCACCGCCTCGAGCGCTTACTCGAGGCCGATGAGCGAGCGACAGGGTGGGAGGGACACATTCACCGCCCAGGAACAGATACCAACGAACACGGCAGAGACAGTGAGCAGGCAGCAGATCGCGACCGAGATCTCGAGCGCCAGTAAGTCCGAAGCGGTCGTTCGAAGCGGTCGCGGCGAAACCAGTGGCGAGAACAACGTTTACGCCGGAGGATCCCGTTGGGTAGCGTGCAATGGCAAAAGAAGTCACCACGACCTGTGATGAGGGATTCGCGTCGACAAGCACCACTGGCGGCGAGGAACTCTACATCGACGCCACTGGCGAGGAGACGGCGGACACGCTCGAGTACCTGCTCGCTTCCTACGCCGCGTGTTACGTCCCTGCGCTTCGCGTCGGCGGCCAGCAACGTGGCGTTGAAGACCTCGGAAAAGTCGAGATCGAGACCACGGGCGAGTTGAACGACGACGACAAACTCGAGTCGGTGCACTTCGAGGTCAGTGTCGAAGCCGACGTCGACGACGAGGCAGCCGCGAAGGTCGTCGAACGTGCCGAAGAACTCTGTAAGGTCCACGACGCCCTCAAGAGTGAGTTGTACGCAGAGACGACGCTCACGGGCGACGCGTTCTAACACCGCTGTTTTCTTTCACATCGTCAATGGATCGTCACCACCGAGTGAGAGCACTAGGGCGCCTACTCCGCCGAGGGTGAGGTGCAGCCAGTACGTCGACACTCGGTAGAGCAACGTCACGGCCGTCGCCATATCCGCAGGGACGCCCAGTAGCGTTATCAGGAGCACGATCAGGACGGTTTCGATGCCCCCCGTTCCGCCGGGGAGGGGAAGGATTCCACCGAGCGTGGCAACCGGCGCACAGAACAGGGCGAGCGCGAGCGAGCCATCGACACCGAGCGCGAGGAACGCAAAATACAGCGGAAACACGTTGATAAGCCAGCTACAGATCCCGATACCGAGCGCCACGAAGAGGGTTCGTCGGGCGGCGCTCACCGTCTCGAGCGTGCTGAGAAATCCCTCGAGCCGACTGCTCAGCGGATCCGGACTGGTGACTCGAGGGAGACGACCCAGGACGCTATCGGCTCGTGCCGCACCGGCGATGACTGCCGCCCGAGTGGTCCCTGGCTCTCGGGTCACGAAAATGGCTCCCGCCAGGAGCGTTAACCCGATCAATATGCCGAGTCCGGTCAACCCCGCATTGGTGTCGCTGAGCGTTTCACCGAGCAACTCCGCTAACAGGCCATGATCCTCCTCGAGGCCGAAGTAGGTAATGACGCCAACGAAGGCCACGACTACGCTCCCAAGGAACACGAGTAACTCAGCGAGCGCGACGACGGCCAGATTTTGCTCGAACTCCGAGTCGGAGTTTTTCGCGAACAGATAGGCCATAATCGGGGATCCTGTCGAGCGCCCCCAAGGTAGCGCGCTTCGGGCAAAGTACCCGGAGAGAAAGGTAACGACGAACGATCTGCCGGTCACTCGCCCGGTCAGCGGATTGAGGAGTTGGTTGATTACGGCAGCCCGGAAAATGAGGATCGAGCCACCAGTGAGAAACGCCCCGGCAACGAACAACGGGTTCGCCTCCCGTAGCGTTGAAAGCACTTCCTCCCAACCGACACCGTAGACGAGGAGTGCGAGAAGGCCGATGGCGATAGTGAGGCCGACGGCTGCCCGACGATACTGCATATGATTCCGTAGGAGGCCCTCGAGTCTTAAGGGATACGAGTAGAAGTGGTACCACAGGGGAGAGGATACAGCAGCCAAATAATTACTCCAGAGAATAATTCTGCCCGTCAACGTTTTCGCAAGTTATAGAACCACGGTGGATGAATCATGAGTAATGAGCGAACGGAACATCAGGGTCGAACCGATCGACCGACGTGCTGTCGAAGACCAGGAGGTCGAAATCGTCGAGCGAAAGGGGATTGGACACCCGGACTCGATCTGTGACGGTATCGCCGAGAGCGTCGCCGGGGGCCTCGCACGGGCGTATCTCGAGCGCGTGGGCAAAGTGCTGCATTTTAACACCGACGAAACACAGCTCGTTGCCGGCGAAGCCGCCCCTGCATTTGGTGGCGGTGAGGTCGTCGATCCAATCTATCTCCTGATCGTCGGTCGCGCGACCAAACACTACGAGGGCCAGACGATTCCCACCGAACGGATCGCACTGAGTGCTGCCCGGGACTACATCGAGCAGGAACTGCCACAACTCGTCTTCGGCGAGGACATCATCGTCGACGTCAAACTCGGTGAGGGAAGCGGTGACCTCCAGGACGTGTTCGGCGAAGAGGAAGTCCAGGTGCCGATGGCGAACGACACGAGTTTCGGGGTCGGCCACGCGCCACTCTCTGAGACTGAAGAGATCGTCTACAATGCCGAGAAGCGCCTGAACCAGGAGTTTGCTGCTGACAACCCGTATCTCGGCACCGACATCAAGATCATGGGCAAACGCGAGGGTGACCGAATCGACGTCACCGTGGCCGCCGCGATGGTCGACGAACACGTGCCAGATATCGACGCGTACGTCGATGCCGTCGATGCCGTCACGGACTTCGTCGAAGACGTCGCCAGCGAGTATACCGACCGAGACGTGTCCGTCTACGTCAATACAGCGGACGACGTCGAATCGGGCTCGATCTACCTCACCGTCACCGGCACCTCCGCCGAACAAGGTGACGACGGCTCCGTGGGTCGTGGCAACCGTGCGAACGGCCTCATTACGCCGAACCGATCGATGTCGATGGAAGCCACCAGCGGTAAGAATCCCGTCAACCACATTGGGAAAATCTACAACCTGCTCTCGACGGACATCGCCCAGGACGTCGTCGCCAACGTCGACGGCATTCGTGATCTCCGGGTGCGGCTCCTGAGCCAGATCGGTCGCCCGATCGACCAACCCCACGTGGCCGACGTCCACGTCGTCACCGCCGACGACGTCGACCTCGAGGACGTTCGTCCGGAAATCGAGGCCATCGTCGACGATGGCTTGGCAGGCGTCACGGACATCACCCAGCGCGTGATCGACGGCGAACTCGACACCTTCTGACTCGGATCCCGGTTATCACTGTCTCCACTGGTCTACACTCGGCCCCCGTCGTTTGAGAGAGCAGAGTCTGTCTCGAGAGTGGTGACTCCACACACAGACCGGGCAACCAACCTCGAAGAATCAAGGCGATTTTGTAGCCCTGGGGTAAGGGAGGAATATGACCGTGGTCCTTGCCGGTGTTGGGGCTGACACAACGAACGTCGGCGCGCTTGCCCCGCTGTACGAAGATGGGCGCTTCGAGTACGTCCCGATCCCCGAAAAGACGGCCGAGACCAGCGAAACAGCCACCCTCGGAAACTGGTCGTTCTCCCACCGCCCAGGCTGTGCCGCGGATCTCACCACTTCGATCACCCCACAACCCGTGCACGAGGAAGAGAGTAGCCTGACCGGGTCTGCCCTCGAGGGATGGCCTCTCCACCACGACCCGAATTTCGAGGCCCTGACCTACGGCGAACACCGTACGAGCGGGTACGTCTCCCGGCTGAGCGCACTCGAGCCCGGTGACGTGGTCGGCTTCTACGCCGGATTACGACGGGAGAACGATCCCGACAACCGGGCTCACCGGTATCTCATCGGCTATCTGACGGTCGATCGGGTCGACTGTATCACCCCCGAAATGGATCGTGAGACGGCCGCAGCGGTGTTCGCGGCCCACCCTGACAACGCCCATACGAAACGAGCACGAGACGGTCGTCCGTACCTCGAGGAGAAGTCCATCGTCCTGATCGACGGCAAACAGCCCGGTGGATTGTTCGAACGCGACCCCATCCGGTTGAGTGACTATTTCGTCAAACCAGGCAACGAACGGGCGCAGTACTACCTGCGTGAGGACCTCCTCGAGCGGTGGAACGTCACCGCAGGTGGCCGAAATATGATGTACAAACCCGCCTACAGGTGTGATCTGAAGGGGTCAGCGTTCCGAGAACTCGTTGGTCTTCCAGTCGAGCGTCTGTAACCGTCACAGACTCCGGTAATATTTGCACCCACGAGATGGCTACACCCGAGGAAGCGGGCCGCTCTACCCCCAGTGGAATGTACTGGTCAGATCGGGTTAACAACTCCCGTCAAGTGTTGCCTCTGTCTCTCGCCAGTATCGAGATTTGCCGGATAGACGGCCTGAAACCCGTGTATTTTTGAGTCTCGAGAACTGGTAGGGTAGTATGACGAAGCAATCAACTCGAAGACGGTTCCTTGCAGGAGCGACCAGCGGCACGGCGATAGCGATTGCCGGTTGCCTCGGTGGCGACGACGACGTAGACGACGCCGGTGCTGATGATACTGATACTGGCACTGACGATGACGTCGACGACAGCACGGACGATACCACCGACGACGCAGACGACACCGAAGAAACCGCAAGCTACGAAGTGTGGGCACTCGACCAGGGAACGGACCAGATATACATCTACGAACCGGCAGGCGACGACGAGTTCGAGCAGGTCGCCGAGCTCGACGTGAACGAGGACACAGACGACACAGGGTTGGTTCCGCACATGCTCGATTTCAGCTCGGATTACGAGTACGCCGCTGTCGCCTGTACTGCTGGTGCACGAACCCTCGTCTATCGGACGGAGGATCGTGAATTGGTTGCGGACATCGACACCGGTGCCGGCTCACACTTCTCCGGATTCACGCCGGACGACGAGTACATCCAGGTCGACGCGATCGGCGAGGGAGCTATCGTCCGCGTCGACGCTGACCTCGAGAACGAGGAGTTCGAAATCGTTGACGAGATCGTCATCGACGAGGACGAGACCTTCCAGGAGTACGAGGACGCCTTCCCGGAAAACGACGACGGTGTGCGCGCTCAACCGATCTGTCACGACTACGCGAACGGCCACTCCTACCACACTCTCGGTCCGGCCGTCGACTTCGCCGGTGTCGTCGTCGTCGATTACGATAGCTTCGAGATCGACCACGTGCTCACGCCCGAGGAAGCTCGGGCGAACTGTGGGACCATGGCCAGCCCCGACGAAGAAACCATGTACCTCACCGCAGGGGCCCCGAGTAACCACGAAGCGACCGGCGGCGTCGGCGAATGGTACGCCATCGATACCGAGACGGTCCAGGCACTCGAGCCAGGCTCCGAAGAGCCACTCGAGGACTACACCTACGAAGACGTTGCTCGAGACAGCGAAGGGTACGACGCCCACGGCTTCTGGTTCACCGACGCGGGTGACGAACTCTGGATCCTCAACCGAGAAACCGACGACGGGCTGGTCGTCGACCCCGAGACCAACGAAGTGATCGACGAGATCGAGGATTACGGTCCAGCACCGGACATCATCTGGGGGTCACCGGATGACGAGTACATGTTCGTAACCCTGCGCGGCAGCGAACCACTCTCGGGTGACCCACACGCAGCCGAAGGTGAAACGCCCGGTTTCTCCGTGCTGAGCATCGACGACCGCGAGATTGTCACCGTCGTCGAACCGGATGAGGGCAACGAGGATAGCGACTTCCACGGCATCGGCGTCCGAGAGACGTAACCGACGAGGACAACCCTTATTTTCGCCGTCTCGGAAAGGAGGTCATGGACCAAGACGGCGACCCATCCACGGGACCGGGAACCACTGACGGTGACGGTGGCGGTAACCCGGGATCGTCTCACGAACAAGTGCAACGCAGTTCGACGGACGATGCGATGCCTGGTGTGCCACAAGAGGACACGCTCGAGGACGAATCCGATCCCATCCCCGAGGACGTGCAGAAGTATGCGCGATTCAAAAAGATGGATGGCGCACAGTACGACCGCGTCAACGAGTTCCTTCGGGATCGAACCTACATTACGGCTCGAGAGTGGGCCATTGCCCGTCTCTGTGCGGATTTTCGGACCGAGACGGGCGTCGAGATGACGAAAATCGGGGAGAACCTGCCCGAGCTCGTCCCGTTTATGACCGACACCTACACGCCACAGGCCGTCAATCAGGCCCGTTCGTCGTTCGAGGACAAGGTGCGAACGGCTGGGGCCACCTTCCTGTACGGCGCGATGTGTGATTTCTTTACCGCCGAGGAACTCGACGACGTGATGTACGAAGCCACAGAGGTCTCGAAGTTCCTCCTCGAGGTCGAAGGCGTCGACCTCGCCGTTGAGGACGAACTCGAGGCCGAAGAACGCATCTCGAGTGTGATGCGAGAAGTCAGAGAAGCGAGTAAGGAACTTCGGGAGTCAGAGGAGTAGCACGCGAATGCTCGCGCCTACAGTTGGGGTTGCGTTCGGTTCCAAGATTGGCCTACATCAGGTCGGGTGTGAACTGGTTCGGCCAGCTTTGTCGAGATACGCTGTCCGCCTACAATAGAGTCTCTGTACTGGTCGTCGGTGTCTACTGCTCGTCTGCGTCCGTTTCGGTACTGTCCGGACTCTCAGCACCTTTCTCTTCCTCTGCTGGCGAACCCTCCGCACCCTTAGCGTCTTCATCGCCATCACCCTCCTGGAGTTTCTCTCGCATCTTCCGTCGAGGGTCGTTTTCGATAATCCCTTTCACGCGTTCTTCGTCGAAAAACAGTGTCGGCTCATCGTGGGCGAACGTCACCCAGTTTTCGATGGACAGGGGACGAAGGTGAATCTCGAGAGTGCCCGTCTCGAGGGCACGTTCGAACACGTTCACCAGGTCACTGATGGCGTAGGCTAAGGGGATGATGACGGCCGTCTGGCTCGAGTCATCGCGTTCGATGACGATGGTGTAGACGGTATCACCCAGGCTGTTGGTGTAGACGTCGGCCCCATCAAATGCGACGTCCGATCGCTCGACCACGGCCTCAACCTCCTCGTACTGACTGCCCGGAAGCAAGACGCTCATCCCGAAGCGCTCGTCTTTCTCGGCGGGTGACACGGTGCCGGATTCGACGGCGACGACGTCCCAGCCAGCCTCGCGGTACTCCTCGGCGAACGCCGTCGCATCCTCGAGCACGGCTTCCCACTGCTCTCTGTTGACGCCGCCCATCATGCTCGACCACCACTGCTCACGTCAGTCATGCTCGAGGGAAGGAGCGTCCGATGCAAAACAGTTTGCTTCCCAGTTACGACGGACCGTATCGATCGTCTTCGACACTCGGAACGTCGTGGAGATGACACGCCGCAGGGTGCGCTGATTCCGGGAGCCCGGGGTTTTCTCGTTCACAAACACTCCCGTAGGTTTCGGCAAGCTGTTCGGCGGCATCGTCCCATTGTTCGCTCGCCAGTGCCATCACTGCCTCCGTCACTCGCTCATCGTGTCTCCCTGAGACCGGCCACTCGAGGATGTCCGCCTTCAGGTCGGCGACGAACGCGTCAGGGTCGGTGACGTCGAACTCTCCGTCTTCGTCCTCGTACTCGCCCCGATCACCGACTGCCTCGAGGGTGATCGCGCGGTTCTCGATGCGTTCACGCAGAGTCATGATCGTCCGGTAGACCTCCTGATCGATCTCGAGATCGTCAGGTGGAATAATTTGAGGGCACCTGGTTCGGAACCGACAGCCTGTCGGGGGATTCCGTGGGGAGGGAACGTCCCCCGAGATCGTTTTCCGATCCCGGTCGCGTTCGTCCGTCGACGCCCGTGGCACGCTCTCGAGGAGGGCTTCGGTGTAGGGATGGCGTGGCGATTCGAAGATCTCCTCGCTCGGACCGATTTCGACGATCTCACCCAAGTACATCACCGCCACCCGGTCACAGACGTGGCGAATCACCGAGAGATCGTGGCTAATGAGGAGGTACGTGAGCCCGAACTCGTCCTGCAAATCGTCGAGGAGATTCAGGACCTGCGCCTGCACACTCACGTCCAGCGCACTCGTCGGTTCNTCGAGAACGATGAACTCCGGTTCCAGGGCAAGCGCTCGAGCAATGCCGATGCGTTGNCGNTGCCCACCGGAGAACTCGTGGGGGTAGCGATCGACGTGGTCGGCTGCGAGACCAACCCGTTCGAGGAGATCCTGGACTTTTGTCCGTCGATCTGTCTTACTGCCGACGCCGTGGATATCGAGGGGCTGGCGGACGATTCGCCCAACCGTCATCCGCGGATCCAGACTCGAGAACGGGTCCTGAAAAACGGCTTGTGCCTCCCGACGAAATGCCTTGAGATCGGCCCCCTCGAGATCGTAGACGTTCTGACCGTCGAACTCGACTGCGCCNCCCGTNGGTTCCTGGAGCCGGAGGAGTGTCTCGCCCGTGGTGGATTTCCCACACCCGGACTCGCCCACCAGACCAAGGGTTTCTCCCTCGTAAATGTCGAAACTCACCCCATCGACCGCGCGGACCGCGACGGGCTCGTCACCGAGCAATCGGTCGAGCAGCGAGTCGTTCTCCCAGAAATACTTTTGTAACTCACTGACTCGCACCAGCGGGATCTCGTCGCTTCTCGAGCGGGCCATTATTCCCCACCCCCATCGGTTGCCGCAGTCTCAGTCTGTTCCATCGCAGGGTCGTCGGCCTCCGAGAAATACCCCTCAGGAAGGGCCTTCGCCTCCGAGTACGTCGTCTCCGCGAGGTAACACCGCGCGGCGTGGTGTGGCGAGCCACGGGCGTCGAACTCGGGTGGATGCTCGAGACACTCTTCCATTGCCTTCGGACAGCGGTCGGCGAAATGGCATCGGTGCTCCATCTCGTGTTCGAACAAACTCGGGACATTTCCGGCGATCGGGTGGAGTCGGCCCTCTCGTCCCTCGAGGTCGGGGATGGAGCCGAGCAGGCCCTGCGTGTAGGGATGGACCGGATCGTCGAAGACGTCCTCGAGCGTCCCGCGCTCGACGATTTCACCGGCGTACATGACGCCGACGCGGTCACACATCCGGGCGACAACGCCCAGGTTGTGCGTGATGAGGAGGATGGTCATGCCCGTCTCTTCCTGGAGTTCAGCGAGCAAATCCAGAACCTGCGCCTGGATGGTGACGTCCAGTGCCGTCGTGGGTTCGTCAGCGATGAGGACGTCCGGTTCCCCCGCGAGCGCCTGAGCGATCATCGCCCGCTGGAGCATTCCCCCGGAGTACTCGTGGGGGTACTCATCGGCTCGTTGTACAGGGTCCGGGATGCCAACCATCTCGAGCAGTTCGATCGCGCGGTCACGGCTGGCGCGTGTGACGAACCGTTTGGACGGGAACACCGTCGAGAGAGCGTAGTTTTTTAGTGAGTAGTTCGAGCCGGATGTCCGTGCACGCGTCGAGCGCGGGTTGGCATGTGCGCGACGCTGCACTTCGACGGCCTCTGCGATCTGTTCGCCGACGGTGAGGCTCGCGTTGAAACTGCTCGCCGGGTCCTGAAAGATCATACTGAACGCCGAGCCCCGAAGTCCGTGTCTGGTCGATTCAGGCAACTCGAGTAAGTCGACGGCACCGTCTTCGACGGCGTTCGGGTGATCCTCACGGACTCGATCGGTAAATTCCTCGTTTCGATACCAGATCGACCCGTCGGTGATTCGGCCGGGTGAATCGACCAGATCCATCACCGACCGAGCCGTGACACTTTTTCCGCTCCCACTCTCGCCAACGATGCCGAACACGTCGCCTCGGCCGACCCGGAGTGAGAGATCGTTGACTGCCCTGACGGTCCCGTTCTCGGTAAAGAACTTCGTCGAAAGATTGTCGATAGTGAGTATTTCGTCGTGCATATTAGCCTCCGTGTTCCCCTTCGATGTTCGGATCCAGCGAGTCCCGGAGCCAGTCTCCGAGGAGGTTGATCCCGATCACTGCCAGGACGATGCCGATACCCGGAATCGTCGCGATCCACCACTGCGTGCTGAGATAGGCCTGTCCCTGTTGGATCTCATAGCCCCACGAGAGCGTCGTCCCCGAAAAGCCCAGGTACGAGAGGGAACTCTCGAGCAGGATGATCGCGGCGACCTGAATCGTCGCCAGCACGATCACTGGTGTCAGGCTGTTTGGCAGGACGTGGGTCACGAGAATACGGCGGTTGCTCGCGCCCATGCTGCGTGCGGCTTTCACGTACTCTTCTGAGCGTATCGCCATCGCTTCCCCCCTCGCCACCCGGGCGAACCACACCCAGGTCACGAGGGCAACGACAATGGTAACCGATCCCGGTAAGATCATGTACTCTGGCATATCCTCTGCGAAGCCGGCCATCACGATCGGGTCGGGAATGGGTATCGTCGCCGCGCCCAACACCCCAATGAGTGCAACGGCCAGGACGAGTGAAGGGAACGCGAGCATGATGTCGGCAACCCGCATCATGGAATCATCGACACGCCCGCCGTAGTACCCGGCGATGAGACCGAACGGGACCCCCATGAGGACAGCCAGCCCCGTGCCGAAGAACCCGACGAGCAACGACGTTCGAGCGCCATAGAGGAACTTCGAGTAGATGTCTTCACCGACGTTGTTCGTCCCAAGGAGGTGTTCGGTGGTCGGTTCGACGGTGTACTCGACGCGTTCACCCTCCTGGGCGATTTCAGTGTCATAGGTAATGCCGAGTGGTGGATAGGAGTTGCCCTGATCATCCCAGTAGCGGGACGTGGTTGGATCGTGGGTGGCGAGGATCGGCGCGAACAGTGCCAGAAATAGGATGAGGATCAGCAACCCAAGGCCGACTTTCGCCAACAAACTCTGGTGGAACTCACGTTTGAGACTGGCTTTCAGACGTTCAGGGATCATTGTGCTGCCACCTTTGGATTGAGCTTTGCATACAGCGCGTCGACGCAGATGTTGATCAACACGAACGAAATGGCGATAAAGACGACGACGCCCTGGAGCAACGGCCAGTCACGGTTATTCACTGCGGCAATGAAGCGGTCACCGAGTCCGGGCCAGGAAAAGACGATTTCGGTGATGACTGCCCCGCCGATCAGCGTCCCCAGTTGTAAGCCGAGCACGGTGATGATCGGAATCATCGTGTTCCGAAGCACGTGTTTGTACCTGATGAGAACCCCAGGTAATCCCTTTGCCTCCGTCGCCGTCACGTAGGGCTTTCCGAGTTCGTCGATCATCCCACTTCTGGTAAGGCGAGTGATCAGGGCCGTGAAATACGTCCCCAGTGCCACCGCTGGAAGGATGATATGATGGAACCAGGTAATGAGCGGGCCGAGGTGGAACGTGGTGAGGGCGATCCAGATCGAATCATGGAACGCCACGGGGCGACGCCCAGTCGGGAACAACCCAAGTTGGACGCTGAGTATCAGGATCAACATCAGACCGAGCCAGAAGTTCGGGGTACTGATCCCGACTAACGAACCGATCGTTGCCCCATAATCTGCCGGTTCGTTCCGCCTTGTCGCACTGACGACACCCAACGGAATCGAGATGATGAGGGCCACGATCGTGGCGGCAAACGCCAGTTCGAGCGTTGCCGGCACCCGCTCGAGCACCATTGGAAGAACGGGGCGACTGGATTGATATGAAAAGCCAAAATCACCGACGACGATCCCCTGGAGATAATCGAGGTACTGGATGTACATCGGTTGGTCGAGTCCCAGGTCTTCTCTGACCTGCTGGCGTAACTCTTCACCAGCAGCTTGATCTAGAATGAGGTTGACGGGGTCCCCAGGTGAAACGGCCCGTAACGCGAACATCACCGTGATCACCCCCCATATCACGAACACGCCCTGCAGGAGTCGGCGAACCAGAAATTTTCCGAAAGTCATCGACGTCTGTGCAAAGTAACTCCGCTTGCCCACAATATACTTTCGTTATATACTGCGGTGAAAACGGAAACTGAACGGTCTATACGCCTTAGTTCATGTCCCACACGAAGATACTTTCATCCTCGCGTGGGTCCCAGTCGATGGCGTCGTTAATCCCGTAGATCCCTTCCTGCTGGTGGAGGAACACCCACGGGGCCTTCTCTCGAGCCATTTCGTTGATGTCCATCAACAGGGCTTCACGCTCGTCGGGGTCCTCTTCGACCTGGCTCGCGGCGAGAGCCTCATCGAGTTCCTCATCCCGGAAGTTCTGGACACCGCCACCTTCCATGAAGAAGCCAGCCATCCCGTAGTCAGCGTCACCAGTAATGACACCCCAACCGATGAGATAAAACGGCACTTCACCGTCGTCGACACCCGCCGAGTTCGCGTCGGACACCTCGGGGAACTCGACGATGTCCGCCTCACAGTCGACGTTTGGCAGATCATCGATCATGTCCGCGGCGAGTTGACCGACTTCTGCGTCGTTCAGATACCGCCCCTCGGGAACGGTGAGGGTGATTTCCACACCGGCGTGGCCGCTGTCCTCGACGAGTTCTTCGGCTTGCTCGAGGTCGTGTGGATACGGATCGAGGTCGGGATTATAGCCGTTGACCTCCGGTGGCGTCGGTTGACTCATCGGTGCGCCGTAGCCGCTGAGCACGGTATTGATGATTTCCTCGTTGTCCACGGCGTAGTTCATTGCCTGACGGAACTCCTCGCTGTCGAACGGCTCGTGCTCGTTTTTCATCACGAGGAAGATGTTTCGGAAGGTGGTGACCTCACGAATATCGAGTTCGTCCTCGTCACGAACGTCTGGAACCTCGTCGGGCAGCACGTTGTCGATCAGCTGTGACTCGCCGGTACGGAGTGCACTGACACGGCCACTCGACTCGCCGTCACCGTTGAAGATAACCTGTTCGAAGTCAGGAACGTCACCCCAGTAATCGTCGAACGGTTCGAGAACGATCTGGACGTCGGGTTCGAAGTCAACGACTTCGAACGGGCCGGTCCCGTTGAAGATCTCCTCGTCGTCGCCGACGATGGCACCTTCGGAGGTTTCCTGTTCTTCGGTCCATGCTTCGTTCATCGCGCGGGCGTAGTTTCCGAACTCGAACTCTGCTAAGTCGGGTGCACCGGAGTATTCGATGGTGAGTTCGTAGTCGCCCGTTGCTTCAGCACCCTCGATCGACCCGAGCCCGGCGACCTGATCAGATGCCGGGCCGACGTCGGGGTTGATCTGGCGTTCCATCGTGTAGGCGATGTCGCTCGCCATGAGCTCGTCGCCGTTGTGGAACATGACCCCTTCCTGAATCTCGAGTTCGACTGAACCATCACCGGTGTGTTCCCAGTCAGTAACGATTCGAGGTTCGATCCCTTCCCCGGGGACGAAGTCGAACAATGGTTCATACACGTGGTCGTACACATTGAAATACGGGCCCGTGATGTGATCGACTGGGTCAACGATGTCTGGGAACTCACCCTGGGTGATGACAATCTCGTCGAAATCATCCTGATCGAGGGCATCGTCGTCGTCGCCGTCATCGGCGTCTCCGTTGTCATCGTCGTCTTCGGTCGGGTCGTCATCTGGGTCACCAAGACAACCGGCCAGACCCACGATACCCGTCGTGACACCTGCACCGGTCAGTTGAAGCACCTTCCGTCGGTTAGTTTCATTGTCATCGCTGCGCATACTTCTGTTCAGCACGCCTATAGTATTAATATGTGGTGGTATTCAGACTCAAATATTTTTTATAAAATGAAGCAATTTGTGTGCCGCCAGCCATCTGGGGCGATGCGGTCAAGTTGTTCTGGAAAGTCAATCGGGTATGGAAACGATAACCGTGGATGTCAAAGGTGAGGGGACGCATAAACTCGAGCGGTCAGCGCTCGAGACTGCTGGTGAAGTGGGGTCACTCACGTACACCGACGTCCTGACCCATCTCGAGTTGAGCCCACACGAAGTGAGTGTCCTGGTCGACGGCCGACCGGTACCGGAAGATCAACCGGTTGAAGCCGAACACATGACGGTCTTGCGGCTGATCAAGGGCGGATGAGCACCGTTGCTACCGCAGATATGAACAAACGAACGGAGACTCGAGTTACAGCAGGTAGGTTTCTGAATCCCCGGCCAAGTCCTCGAAATCGTCGGCCGCGTCGATGAGCTCCTCGGCCGTCGAGGCCTCGAACGCCATCACTTCGACTTTCACACCTTCGTGACGGAGGTGTGAACAGAGTCGCGAAAAGTCACCGTCTCCAGTACAGAGCACGACGGTATCGACGTGATTCGCGAGTGTGACCGCGTCGAGGCTCATCCCGACGTCCCAGTCGGCTTTTTTCGTCCCATCGGAAAATCGCTTGATGTCTTTGATTTTTGTTTCGAAGCCGATATCGAAGAGGGCGTCGAAAAACGTCTCTTCTTCTGGCGAATCGGCCCTGATCACGTATGCGATCGCCCGCGTCAACTGTCGGCCGTCGACGGCCCCCTCGAGGAGTGAGGCATAATCGATGTTCCGGCTGTAGATGCTTTGGGCTGTGTGATAGAGATTCTGTGCGTCGACCAACACGGCGACGCGTTGACCGGGGTGGATGTCAGTCATATCCCCCTCTCTGTGGGCCAGTGTGAAAACCGCTTCCTTCGGTGTAAAGGGCTGTGGTGGGTAGCAGGATAGTGAGTCACCAGGAAATCACCCACCTCGAGCGAACCCGGATAGGCAGTCTCACAGACTGCGGATTTTCTCAGTTCCGAAGTCGACCGATCCGCTTTTCCATCGGTGGGTGCGTGGCGAGAATCCGCTGCATTAGGCTCCGGTCACTGTTCACGATACACATCGCACTGACGTTGTCGTCGACAGCAGATTCCCGACCCTCGCCGGCCTGAGAGAGTTTCTCGAGGGCGCGTGCGAGCGGTTCGCCACTGCCGATGGCCTGGCTGGCATCCTCGTCGGCGACGTACTCGCGGTACCGGCTGAGAGCGAGGATGAACAGTTGCACCAGGAACTGAGCGGCGAGCAGGGCGACGTACGAGAGGATGAACGTCGCGATGTTGTTCTCGCCCATCGCGCGAACGGCGAACATCGCGGCATAGCCGACAACGATCCCGATCGAGCTCCCGATCACCATCATCACGGTGTCGCGGTTATCCAGGTGAGCGAGTTCGTGGGCGATGACGCCCTCGAGTTCGTCACGCTCGAGGATCTGCAGAAGCTCGGTCGAGACGACAACGATGCCGGCACCTCGACGGCCCGTTGCGAAGGCGTTGGGGACCCCCATTTCGGCGACCATCAGTCGGGGTTTCTCGAGGTTCATGTCCCGACAGAGTTTCTCGGTCATGTGGTGGACTTCCTGGTAGCGCCCGGACTCGGGCATGTCTTCAGCACCAACGCTTCTGACGGCCATCCACCGGCCGAGTTTGTACTGGACCGCCGGGATGAGGACGACACCGATAGCGAGGATGGGCACGATGCCGAACGGTAGAACCTCGGCGAGGAAGAACGCGGCGAGCACGTAAAACCCGAACAGCAACGTGCCGACCACGGCCATCCTGAGCTTCAGTTGCAGATTATTCATACAGTCACGAGTTGGCTACTCAGACTCTTAAAGTCAGCGGGACAGTCCAGTACGGACGCACGTGGTGAGCGTCTACTTTGGTTCGACTATCGATTGGTCTCGAGCCAGTCAACAGCAAAGTCCACGAGCGCCGGTTGTGAGACCAGCCGTCCCGTTCCGGCCCCCACGCTCCCTCGCGTGTACGATTCAGGAGCGGCTGTTTCGAACGCGTCGCCGATCGTCGCAAAGTCGCTATCGTCGGTCTCGAGGTCACGGTACTCGACGAGTTTTCGTTCGCCGTCCTCGAGGACGGGTGCGATGTTCGTCGTTTCTGGAAGATCGAGTGCCGCACGGTGCTCCGCCAGATGGAGTGAGGTGTTCGAGCGATGGTCGACACCAAGGAGGAGGATCGATCCCTCGAGGTCGTAAAATCGAGCCAGCGGGGAGTCCTCGCCGAGACCGAAATCGAAGGCGTGGTCGTCGATGATGGTGTCAGCATTCGCTCCCCAGGCCGCGAACGAAAGGGATGGATGGCGGCTCCGGTGAACCCCTGGGTAGCTGCGAAAACACTCGGGGACGACCCCGACACCGCGCGTGGGCGTCGTCTCAGGCCGATACGCGGGTCGACTTTTCGTGACCGTCTCGATCCATCCCTCGGGAATCGGTGGGTTCGACCAGTGGGCTGGGTTCGAGTATTGGCCCGAGTGCGTCGGCATGACCAGCGTTCCCTCGGGGGTGAGTACCTCGAGCAACGCGTCAACGACCGTCTGCGCGTCGACACACACCCAGCCAATGGAACTGAGCGACGTGTGGACAATGACGGTTTCACCCGCGTTCAGCCCGAGGGTCCGAAAGTCTGCCACCAGGTCGTCGACCGTGATGGGGCCACCCCTCTTCTCGATCACGGCCGCTTCGTCGATATCCATACCTCGGCGTCGACCGCACAGGTGATCAGTATTCGGGGACCGTCTGGGGAATCCCCCAAGAGGCCCGTCTGGAGCCAGCGCGTTTCGTGCAGTGGCGAGAGCGGTGCAGAAAGTACTTATCATCCCTCGAACAGGGTGTCACATGGCCAGTCATCACTCGAGCACTGGAAACCCAGCCGGGTTGCTACTGCGAGCCGTCGCGTGGTTTCTGGATGGAATCGTTGTCGTCGTGTGTACTGTCGCGCTGGTGCTGTTGTTTTTCGCCCTCGGTTTCTTTCCAGCGAACCCAAACGAAGGAGTGGTTGGGCTCTTTGGGCTCCTCGTTTCGATGGCGTATTACGCGGGAACGGAAGCACAGATGGACGCTACCCTGGGCAAACAGATCCTGGGGCTGCGTGTCCAAACCGTAGACGGGCGACCTTGCACTGCCGGTGGGGCCATCATGCGTAACCTGACGAAGGTCCTCGGGGGATCAGCACTCTTCCCAATTCTCGTGGCGATCGTGTTCGTCCTTTCGACGGAAAAGAACCAACGACTCGGCGACCTCTTTGGGGATACAGTGGTCGTTCACGCCTGATCGTCTCCGTCTTTGGAACATCTCCCGATTCGCGTCTCGAGGCCACACGTCGGAACCCTCGAAGACCCTCACTCTCGA
>SL_4KL_010_BRINEDRAFT_10000734_pt1 | contig 17287 bp, 10 predicted proteins | sample SodLak_010_BRINE_2_FD_10664 | JGI IMG/M metagenome (IMG submission 10664)
TTAATAAATATGTCCCCAAGGTATAATTAACCCAAATATGATATACTTATTATGTTTATTAGCGATCGTGGCAAAGCATCAACAAGTATCTGAGGAGAGATGATATTGTAGATAAACTACTTTATATTCACTATAATAGCCGAAGAATATGCATTTAACTTATTTAAAATATAAATACTGTCGTACTCAAGCGCGATAGCACTATTCGAAATACATACAATATTCTTAGTAGTGAACTATCAGTAGATAGTCTATTATTTGAACAAGCAATTTAATATCCAGAAATATATAATATATTATTTCCTTTATATCGAACACTAAGTAAGTATCAAATTTTATATTTTTAGTTGGGTTAAGGCGCTAAGCCCTCTTCCTCAGCGAGTGCCGACCGAACTGGAGGCGCGAGCAAGGCGCGGATGCAGCGCGGCACAGGCTCACAAGAAGGGCGGTCAGACTGTACTGTCACTCTCGAAAATTGCGGACATACCGATTCGGCTCCACCGCGCCATCCCCGACGACGCGAAGCTCAAGCAGGTTACGGTCAAGAAGGAACCGACGGGCGAGTGGTTTGCTACCTTCGGCGTCTAAATGGACCGTGAACCACCCCAACCGTCTGAGAACCTCGANAAATGCATCTGTATCGACGTGAGGATTCTCTCCTTGAAAAAATAAAATAACGGATTGTCAGATCACTTCAAACAGTATGGCGCCGCCAATGAGAGTACCTCGGGATCTACTTTATTAGTTCCTCGAGATCATTTTTTGATAGTGGTTCAATCGGTTGTCGCTCACCGGTGGCAGTATACAATATCTCGACAGACACCTGTCGATCGGGATACACTGACCGGATGACGTGATAGTACACACTGAGCTGTTTTTGATACTCCGACTCAGCATGCCGAGAGAGGTCGGTTTTGAAATCAATGATTTCGACTCGGTCGTCATGAACACAAAAGAGATCAACGATCCCACGGNCCATCACGTCGGCTCCATCAGCGGTGAGTGGCAGATAGACGTCTTCTTCCATATGTATCTCACCAGTTAGTGAATCAATCAATGAAACTACTGCCCGTTCGTCATCGTTTGTTGGCTCAGTTGTGATACCTGCAACATAGTCTTCAGCAAATTCGTGAACCTGCGTACCGAACTCCATTCCACGGCCTTCAGTCACGGACTCATACACCTCCTCTGCCATGAGTGAGTGTGGAGAGTATCCGACTGGCTCTTCAACATCTGGAATTGAAACCGAGAGTGTTGACTGCTCAGTCTGTTGCGTTTCTTCCGTTGGCTCTGATGGCTCGTATTCGTCGATCGGTACCGGAAGGTCTGTGAGAAATTGATTTGGCTCCTGTGCAGTGAACAGGACATGCTGTTGCGCCCGTGTGATCGCAACATAGAGCAGTCGTCGTTCTTCATCAGCCTGATCCGGGAGGCACTTATTCAGGAGATCATATCGCCAATTATCATACTGATGTGGCTGGCTGTGTACGTCGTCGTAGAGGTACCGTTGTCGTATTCCAATGAGCGAATCGTACGAAATAGCAGTCGGCCCACCCCCAGATGGAGGGAACTTCCGTTGATTCATATTTGCGACAATCACGATCGGATACTCCAGCCCTTTTGCCGCGTGGATAGTCTGGACCGTTACTGAGTCAGTCCCCGCGGGGGTCGAAATATCGTACGTGTTACCATTTTCAATATTGGTTTTGATGTACTGTGAAAGATCACCGATTGTCATTGTCGTTTGGTCATGTGCAGACTGGATTTGTCCAACCAATGCATCTGCGATCGGTCCATCGTGTCCATAGCGATCAAAGACACGCCTAGCCACGCTACTAACGACAGTAAGTGATGCTAACGCGTCCCGGAACTCGATCATCTCTGTAGGGTAGGCCTCTTTGTTGAGGATGTGTTTGATCTCACTCATCCCATAGCCAGCATCCTCCAGTACAAGCGACCATCCTCGATCAGCATCTGATTCAAGAATCCGAAGCCATGCAAGCAACCGTTTGGCAGCATCCGATCGGAATAACTCAACACCACCTTCGTATGCAACTGGGAGATGATACTCCTCAGCAACCGAGAGAAGTTCTCGTCCAAAGTCATGTGTTCGGGTGAGCACGGCAATATCTCCGTAGGAGGGTTCAATGAGATCACCATCTTGTTCGATCGCATACGCTGGATTCCCAACAATCTCGTCGATCTTCGAGAGCACTGCAAGCGTTTCGTCTTGACTCTGAAGTGCCTCTATCTGTGTTTCGTCGTATGTGCTATTTGAAAAGAGATGAACAATCCTCTCACGGATCGATTCTGCGTCGATCGATTCCGATTTTTTGCTTGGAGTCGTGAGTGCATGTTCTGCAAAATCAAGAATCTCCTGTGTCGATCGGTAGTTCTGTTCTAATTCGATGGTCTCAACAGGTGTAGTTGGATATGTAATTCGGGTATGGTTACTGTTAAGCTCGTTTGTGAATTGTGTGAGTCGATCTCCGAACTGTGTGGTGTTTTCGACAGTTGCGTATTGGAAGGAGTAGATACTCTGTTTCCAGTCGCCAACAACGCAGATATTCTCCGTTCCAGCGAGCAATAGAGCAAGCTTGAACTGGATCTCACTGGTGTCTTGAAACTCATCGATCATCGTGTACTCAAATGCAAGCTCACTCCGAGTGTCTGAGTCCTCACAGAGTAAGACAAACGTGTAGAGTTGCAACATACTGAACGTCAGATAATTCCGAGCGAGTGCAAACTCTAAATATGAAAAATACAGATCGTGTATAAACGCGATAAGATCAGATCGATCACTATTGAACGCTGTTTTAATTGGGTCAACTGGAACTGCTTTTTCATTGCCTCTGACAGTGGGTTTTGAAAGAGCATCTGGAAGGAAGGTTGAGTCCTTCCCGTAACGGTATAGCTTTTTCTTGAGCACCGATTGCTTGCGACCACCATTTCGCGGTTGATTGACCGCCTCGACGGCATCAAGAAGCCCATCTAAATCGCCCAGCAGCTTCGATCGGCCATCTCGGTACCACCCGTCCTTCGTCGGGAAGATACCACGTGCAGCAAGATTATTCAAAACCGATCGGAGCTCTCCGGGGTTTGTTACAACTCGGAGAATTGGGTGATGTTCTGGACAGCTATCAGTGAATGTGGATATGAACTCTGCAAAGAGCGAAGACTCAATTGCACTTTCCTCGATTACATCTGACGACCGACTGAGCGTATCGTCAATTCCGAGGTACTGTGGTGCGTTTGAGCCGTATCGATCGAGAATATCACTACAGAGGCTATGGAAGGTTTGGATCGGTGCGTCGGCTAGTTCTCTTGTGGTGTAGCTACTGTGGCTAACAATCCGATCTTTCATTTCTCGGGCAGCGTTGCGAGTAAAGGTAATCAAGACAACGTCTTCAGGCTCAACTGAAGGTTGATCCACAATCGCAGAGTAGCGCCGCGTTACACTGAACGTCTTACCAGTGCCTGCACCTGCGTCGACGAGGTAGAGGCCGTCTGTACTATCAATCAGTCGTTGTTGGGATGGGTTTGGATTAGTCATGTCCAAGAAGCAAATCACGGTGGTTCAGATACCGATCGGTGGTCTCTCCAGCAAGGCCGGTCACTGGGAAGCGTTCGTGTGTTTGGTGTCGATCGTTGAGCTTCGATCGCTGGCCTTCGAGAAATTCCTCGAATGCATCAAGATCTTCTGTAAAGTAGTTGCGTTTTCGAAGCCCGTCAAGCGCTCTGAGTGCTTGGTCACAGCCTTTTTCCACATCAGCATCAATCCCACTAACTGATTTTTCGATCGCTTCTGTGAAGTTGTCAGCATACGCAGAGTCACGGAGCTCATCGATCGGTTGGTCTGGAAATGGATGCGTAGTCATAAGTGACTGATATGATAGGTAGCCAAGTGCAGTAAACGTCCCGCTACAGTCTTTGTATCCATTACAAAGCTCTTCGTAAGCAGTTTGGCTCTCAGCAAATGAGGCGAATAATTCTGGATAGTACCGAACAGTTGTTTGGATATCTTCTAGATTTGGTGTCTCGTTCGGATTGACAACGTCGTCGATCGCCTCCATGAAATGCACGAACGTGAACGAAAGCACTTCATCAGGCTGTTGACGTCGTTGATACGTGAGATACAGCAGCGCTTGGAAATTCGGCTTTGTTGTTGGTGGATCGATCGCAGAGTGTTTGACAACCTTTGAGCGGCTTTTTTTCGCACCAGTCTTGTAGTCGATCAAGTGCGTTGGTTTGTACACGTAATCAATGAGACCATGCACCCCCAGCGTGTCATCGGTGAAATACCGCTCTGTAACTGGGCTATCACACTCTTTGTCGAAGTATGTTTCAAACACATTCTCACCAAATCCACTCTCTTCTGCAAGTGCGATCGAATGTGTCGGTTGATGCTCATCAAGGAACTCCATGAGTATCGTTACCCCTGCATTGAACCGAGTTCGCTGTGTCTCCCGATCGATCGTCCGAAGAAATGGATCGGTCTGATCTAGCATGAACTTCAGTAATTCGCCGACTGATGTTGATGCAATCAATTCGGGATGATTGACGTAGAACTCTGCAAAGTCGTGAAACAGTTGTCCTTCTGTAAAGTAGATCTTATCCGGTGATGAGAGAAGCCGGTCAAAAAAGTAGTCACGTGGAGAGTGTGCGTAGTTGTTGAGTGCAGACTGGCTCATCGAATTGACGTGGGTAGGATCAATCGGGTCATCAAGTGGTGTGTGCGAAAACCCATCTCCTCGAGCCCGATGCGTACGGGTGTGTTGGATCGATCGAAGATCACTGAAGCGTTCATATGGTGTCTCAAGAAGATCTTCAAAGTACAAACACGGAGTTACTGGTTGGCCACCTTGTGCGTCTTCAACGAGATAGTACTGTTCGACACCGCTTTGCAGCAAGTGTTGAAACTGTCCAATGTTCCGTTGATACACTGCATCTTCGTCGGTCCATGGACGATTTGGTACTGCTCGCATCCAACCATCATCTAACCCGATCGCAAAGACAACGAGGCGATCAACGTAGGCAGCAGACGTTGCATCTGCAAGCAACACACCCTCATTCTCTCGATCGATTGGGACTTCGTAACTATCCAAATAAAATTCGAGTTGGTCTACTCGATTCGTGGTTACTGGTTGGTCGATAATCCCAAGCTTTGTCAATTCGTCTCGGAACTGTTCGAGCGTTACTGATCGTCGTGTCTCAAATGCAGTGAGAGCAGAGCCAAATGTTTCGTTGTCGATCGTTGCACTGAACCGATCGAACCACCCAGAATCAACCGAGTCCAATCGCTTGTCGGCATGTTTGGGATCGACGTTGCAATCGAGCTGCTCTAACAATGGTTGGACCGATGCAATACGAGTGTTTGATCCGGCCGTTGCGGTCCGAAGCAGTTGAATGTACAATCGATGGTCCGGCTCGTCGTTGAACCCTGGACCACCGTAGAATGGAATATTTGCTGTTTCGAGTGCTGACTCAATTAACGATGAATACTGACTTGATCCATCGAGAACGATCGCAATGTCTTCTGCATTTTCTTCGCTAATCGTATCAAGTAATGCATCAACAATCGCAGTTCGTGAGTTAAATATCCTAAACGGTGGATGCGGAAACGCATCATCAGTGAATAGATCGATCGTATCGTATTCTTCCGGGAGGATGGACTGCTCCAACGGCGTCAGTTGGTTTTCACCGACCACTGCAACTCGTTGCGTGTTCGGTATCTGATACTCCGTCAGCAATCTTGACGTCGTATCCAATGATTTGAGTTTGGTAAGCACCGATCGGACGGCAGGGGTGTCGTATCGCTCATACGAGAGAATTCGATCGGGGGCTGCTGTTTCTTCCCAGCACTGGATGATGTCTCCAATAATCCGGGCTAACTCTTTCCATGAGAGATCAGTCTCTTCAAGAATAGACAAAAACGCGGTTCGGTCCTCTGCTGGCTCTTTTCGACCGGTTGCAAGCCGACGCGGTGTGACTGCAAAAGATCCAATATGTGGTCGTGTGAGACGGTTGTTCAGGGCGTCTGCGATCGGAGGGTCAGAGACGACCACGAGATCGTAGTCTGCGACATCCTCATAGAGACTGCCGATCGGTTTTGCTCGGGAGATTGGCACATACGTATGTGTCAGTTTATTTGATAAATAGGTCGTGGTGGGCCAATCAGTGGCCCTAGCTGAATCGGAGATAATCAGCTCTGCCTTTCGATCGAGCGGTAGCGTGGCTTGCGTGAGTGTTTCAAGAGCATATGTAACCCAACACAGCACTTTCTTACATATATTTGAATAATCCAAAGATATATTGAGAGAAGCCACCTACAGATAGGTATGACCAAGTTCGATCCGGCCCCCATGTCCGACAATACGCAGCGGCGGTGGCAGACGGGAACAGACACGTTTGGTCGTGTCTACGACGTCGTCCTCGGAGTCTCCGCTCCGACAGCGTACACCGAGATCGCTGAGCTTGCGGACTGCTCTCCGAATGCCGCGAAAAAGCATCTCGACCGCTTGGCCGAGATGGGCATCGCTCAGGCCGATCGAGACAGCCGACCGGCGACATACGAACGAAACGAGGGATATCTCGAATGGCAAGACGCCAGTCGAATCACAACCGCACTCTCTATCGAGGAAATAATCGATCGCGTAGAGGCGCTTGAATCCCAGCAGGCGGAATATGAAGCGCGATTCGAAACGACCGACCCAACGACCGTCAACGTATTTGATCACGATAGTCACGAGACTATTCACGAGCGGATGACTGCAGTCAGTGAGTGGCAGGGCGTAATTCGCGATATAAGACTGTACGAACTTGCTCGCCAGCTCTCCCAGAACGACGGGCATCTAATTCCAGCGTAAATGAGCCAGCCACCGGAGGATCAAACCTCACACTCGACAGGTCCACCAGATCGACAGACGCTGCGCCTGCTGGAGCGGCACCTTTCATCGGATTCACTTATCACCGAGACTATGTTCGACCCGGATTCATACGAACCTCGACTGCTTCGTGGACTGCTCGACGCTGGACGATACCCGGAATCAGTGAACGTGGCCCGTCTCGACATTCGCTGGTTCACGGCTGGTGATTTCTCAGTCCACTACGTCGAAGACCACGAGGGCGGGGAGCGCTGGGAGTGTCGCTGGGACCGGCACCCGAACACGCACAACACCCGGTTGCACTTCCACAAGCCACCGACTGCAACCACAATTACTGACCTCGAACTCCCGTCGCTCCATCCACTCGAGGTATACTCTACCGTTCTCACGGCAATAGAACAACGTGTAGAAACACTGTGGTCGTCCAAGTGACCCCGTAATAAAGGGAGTATGAGTTCAAATACCACGACAAAGAAAGCCATCCACAAGAGATGACTGACCACTACGCTGATATCGAGGAACTACGATCCACGTTCCCGACGATGAGCTTTCTGGACGAGGGAACGTTGGACGAGTTGAGGGCAACAAACAGTCACAGCTTCCATCGAGAGCATTGGGCTCACCGAGCAAACGGTCAATCGAAGACTCAACAGAAGTCCTCGGAGAAATCCGGCCGATCGGCGATCGCCCCTGGACCCTCACCCTGCCAGGCTGCCAAATAGAACGCAGAGCCGCTTGTATCCAATCCAAAATACCGACCAACAATGTATGCAACTGCCTCAGCATCTAACTCACGCTTCGATCGTGCGAGTCGATCGTCTTTTCGACACTTGAAGACGTGATCGATGATGCAGCAACGTATGATCCTTATCTGTCTGAAGTTCTTCAATGGCATCAAACAGGATACCTTCAGACAGCATTGCAATTATTGATAGTAGTTCTATTCGCAATGGGTGACCCGTCTGACAACAAATATCAAGCATTGGAGCGACTTGTCCGTCAACAAAATATCTCTGTGAAGTGCCTCGCGGTCAAGCCCCGAGGCTTCGTGTTTCCACGACGTTGTCAGACTGCGTCTGACAGCCTGTCAAGGTTCCCTCGACAAACGCACTTTACAGAGTCCATGAGTAAATTATCAAAACGAGCTATAACCAAACGCTCCTCTGAATTTATTTCGCCGCGAACAACAAATTCCCTTCTCAAAAAGGATATATACCGCAAGTAGTTGATCGGATCGCGGGTGTAGCAAACAGTCACTTATCCATCGGTCGCACGAATGGGTGTAGACTCGACAGATGCCGCATGAAGCGAGTGGATTGACACAGAACCACCCAGAGAATAAACCGAAAAGAGAGACATTGCTACAATAAAAGAAACCCATTCGATCGTGGAGAGAGACCGTAATACGGCTATTTCACTCAAAGAACCGATTGCTAATAGACGCGATCGATCGCAAAACAACACCATGCGTTTGAGAATTCCTCTGTTTAGACTGCCTTTCAAATTTCTATTTATTCTCTATCAACGAATGCGATCTCCAACCAAAATGGGATTCCCATGAAAACGGTATCTGGACACTTCACCCTCCTTAGACGTCGGTGTAGCGGTATTGAGTGTGTTCAACACTTTGGCGATCGATCGGTACTACATCCGAGAGCAATACTCACGTAGATTCAACGTCAGGAACCCACGGCTTCAGTCGTGGTTTCCGCCTTGAATCTCTATGAAGCCGTACTCGATCGCAGGTGTGTCTGTGACGGATCAATCGTAGGGTAATACCAAGAATAAAGGAGTCTACAGACACTACACCACTGCGCAGTACGTACAAGTGGCCTCTAAGCAATCCGCAATTGTCACGATATTGTTTTCACTTACGATCGGTCGAAGGGAATACAGCCGATCGGCTACGAGCAGCATTTTCTACACCCACGATCAGATCAACCACTTGCGGTATATTCTTGGGATTAAAATTATCAACTTATATCGTGATGTCATATACTCGAGAAAACATCTTCAATGGTTGCATCACTGACGAAAAAGTGGGTGCCAAGTTGCGTGTCTCCGAAATGTTTGATGGCAAACATTGTTACCGCCCTGAAGGGCAATTTTGTGCCTGTTAATAGAGTGCTAAATTGCAGTCGCTTCAAGCATGAGTTGATAGAGCTTTTTATGAGCCGCGCGGATGTGCTGATGGAACGCCTGTGGAGAGATACCTAACACCGTTGCGACCTCTTGTCCGGTAGCCTCACGAGGGATCGCAAAATAACCTGCATGGTACGCTGTTTGGATTGCCTCGTACTGTTTTGTCGTCAGTTCGTTTTTAAACGTTTCTTGTGGGTCGCTAATAGAGGTGAGCTGTTCAGTTTGGGACTGTAGCTGTACATTCGGGATTTGGTTTTTGATGATCGTATTCACCGCTTGGACTGATGTTGGTGGGACGATCGCGACCGTAATGNGCGTTGAGTCAGGGGTTGTAACGAACTCTCGGACCCGAACGCCATGGCTCGCCAACACGACAGGAAGAACGGTAGATGTCGTCTGCAACTGTAATACGCCTCCAGTACTCGTCTCAGAAACAATGCTACCATCGACGATGTCAGTTAATGAGATCGCTTCTGAGAGTGCTGTATCGGCTGAACAACCATCGAGTTCGACATAAATGTCCGTTTCTGCTTGCTGATGAGAGATACCAGTAAGCGATACCGTTGCTTCTGTTGCAGTTGCAAGCCGCCCAAACACACCGGTTGGCGTCCCTGATTGGTATGTCCGAACAGTCACTCGATCATCATAGAGCGCTTCTTTACGGGCAACCGCGCTGATCGCAGCACCAACCGTCTCGCCCAACTCTGTAAGGACAGCCCGTATTTCTGATTCAACAGTATCTGGAGACGCAGAAAAGACGGTTAGAACGCCGTAAATAACGCCTTCGAAGGAAAGTGGGACACTGACAACCGACTGATACCCATATCGCAATGCATGTTTTCTCCATGCTGCCTTTTTTGGGTCTTCTGCAATATTCGAGACCCAGACCGTGTCTCCGGATCGATACGCTGACAGTGCAGGCTCATCAGCGTCATACTCTCTTTCTATCGCGTCCAGTAGTCCGCTGTCACCACCTGCCCAGACTCGAGGGGTGATTGGTTGTGAATTATCCGCCGTCTCTCCGATCCATGCAAATGCAAACCACTCAGAAACAAGCCGTTCACACACTGCCTGTTCAATTTCTTGTCGGGTTTCTGCAGCAATGATATCCTGATCGACGGTTCGTATTAGTCGGTTGATCTCATTCACCCGCTGGAGCTGCGTATTTTTTGTTTGCAGCCACTGATCACGCTCTCTGACACGTGCATCACGAGAGACGCGGTCAAATGCTGCTTCAACCGTTGCTGCAAACAGCTCTGCAATTTCAATTGTCACCTCACCTGGGTTCTGATCCGATGGGTCAAATACAATGACACCGTGATCGCCGATCGGGACACAGATCTGGTCGTGCCCAGAGTGGAAGAGCGAATCAACTCGAAGCGATGAGTCAAGGAATGCATGACTGAGTATATTATCGCCAACTGGGACTGCAGTCACAGACGCAAATGTCATGTGTGGCTCAGTGACTGCGATCGGAACAAGCGTGTTTATTGCATCATCGTATTGATAGACGGCAACGCCGCTAAATCCTGGCGTCTCATTAGCGCCATCAACACTTTTTGTGGCGATCTCAGCAGCAGTTTCAGCATACATCAGCTGCTGGGCAGTATCGTGGAGCACCGAGACGGCAACCTCGCGTTGTTTTCGTGTTGTAATATCACGACAACTATAGAGCGTCGTTCCATCCTGTATGTCGACTCGTTTTATATTGACCAACAGCGTATGTTCATTGCCTTCTTTATCGACGGATGTCGTCTCAATATTCGTTAATACACCCTCCTGATCGAGCGTATCTGGATCAAATAGCTCTTCGCCGAGTAGCTGATCGACAGTTTCAATCGCTGCAATTTCCTCAACTGTGTAGCCAAATATGAAGTGGACATTTGGACAGATGTAGGTGAACTCCCCTGCATCGTTTGTGACCAACACCGTATCTGTCATATTGTTAAGTGTAACACGGTGGAGCTCCTCAGACCGTTGCAACTCTTCTGCGAGCTGTGCTCGTTCGCTGATATCGATCGCAGTTGCTAACAGTTTCGAGTCGGATAGCGGTTCAATTGTTAGCTCAACGGTCGATCGCTGAGAGTCAGCGACCCATGCACTTGTTTCATAGGTAGCCTCCATTCCGGTGGCTGCGGTTTGGACTGCAGATTGGAGCTGCTGTCGATCGCCGCCGGCCCACCACTCACCCTCCCAAAATACGGTGTCATGGCTGTCAGTCGTAACAGCAGCGGCTGCTCGCTCATTTGTAGCATCTACAGTGCCGTCGGCATGAAGGATCCATCTGAGCGAAGAGTCATTGAAGATATGATTGCAAACTAGCTGATTGAGGGCAGAATCAGCGGGATCCGAGGGAGCCATTACGAAGACTACTAATTTCAGGAGTATATTTCCACCGGCAGCACACAGTCGTTGGTGATCACAGTCTCTCCGCTAGAGATTTTTGCTCTGCGTCCGTATCATCGGTATGGAATCTGCGGTCTCATCAGCCGACCTTCTGTCTCATATCGAAGCAACGGTTAAAGACACGATCGAGACGGAGTTACCGTGGGAAATTGAAGAGCATGAGGGCGAGATGGTCATTACAATCAAGGATGAGACGCTCATCATCCACAAAAAAGAAGGCCCACAAAACACCGTCCGTTGGTCACTTTCGCGTGTCATCGACGGGGAAACGATCGGCAAGTTTGGGCTGTTTGAGACCGTGGATGAACTCACAGAACAGCTTTCGATCGTTCTGTTGAGTGATGTTCGCTACACCGTCTGCTGCGACGGATAACTACCGTTCTCAGACAGTGGAAATGTCCGATTGTATATTTTAATTGTGTGGGTGTAGGTGCATCTATGAGCTTCCTTGTCGCAACTGATGGATCCGAAGAAGCAGATAGTGCCGTTCAGTATGCCGCGAAACAGGCGGCGTTGTTGAATGCTTCCGTAGAGATTGTGCACGTACTCACACCGCAAGCAGAGTTGGTTGAAGGAGAGATCGTGCTTCCGGGTGGAGCGAAAGCGATCGAAACGGGGACAGAACTGCTCGCTGCGGCAGCAGATCTCGCAGCGACAGTTGCAACAACATATGATACGGACCTCACAGTTGAGACGGAACTGCTTACCGGCCGGCCTGCAGCCGCAATTACAGAGTATGCCACGGAAAGTGGTGTAGATGCAATATACGTTGGCCACCGTGGGCTGTCAGAACAACAGCACGCAGCCGTTGGGAGCGTTGCAAAAAGCGTCGTAGACAGAGCCACGACTCCGGTTACAATCATTAAATAAGATCTACACTGATTGGATCAGACTGGTCTTGAGAAGAGGACTAATTTTGCTCACAGGTCCACCAGACCATTGGCTAACGTTGCTCGCTGAGCCAGATGTTGACTAGACGAATAATCGCGCAGGGGCCCGCTCTGCGCGAGCAGAGTCACTTACTAAACCAATCTTTTTCCACTGCGTCTTTATATCCCGCTTTCCGAAGACGCGGCCCAAAACGATTTGATTTTGAACTCGAAGTTCGACAGAGTAGTCGACATGTTCAACGCCAACATTCTGATTAGTCGTTAAGTCTTCACAGTCTACGGTGTGAATAAGTCCACCAACCTCGCGGTTTCGACATCTCCCAGTAACCTCATGTAAAAACTGCTCAATGTTGTTTCGAGAGTGATGAGCTAATAACTGAGGGACAGTACTGAGGCCAAGTATGCTTTCAGTCTCGTCATCGTCCACTCGTTCAAGTGCTCGCTCAACAGCGACCCCCATGTTCGTCAAATCACCGCAGGTAACGTCGATAACACCATCTCCTGACTCCTCTCGAGTAGTTGCCTCGCTCGAGTTCGGTGTGCAATCAATGGTGACGGGGTCTACTGATTCGAGACGATTGCGTATATCTCGATATGGATATTTTGTGGAGATGATGGCTCCATAATCCGTCATTTCTTGATACCAAGCAAAAAACAGGTCATCAAAGAGTTGGGTACTTGGTGCAATTATTGCAATAATATCAGTAGAATTGACCCCAATATCCGTCATAAATTCGGGGAGAAGTTGTATTGGATCCAATTCAACAAACACCGAAAACGCCTCGCCGACATAAGTTTCAGCCTCAATTAAACTATTTATAAACTGATCGTACAGCTCAACATTAGTATCTGGGCCTACTGAATTGGCATATTGTAGATAATCGTACGTAATCCGGCCGGTGGTACTCATCTCTCACCATCTGTCGAACGGTTTTGATTATTGTGTTTAAATCTGTGCAAGCATATTTGATTGTACAACATAATCAAACAAATGATTTTGAGTATACTATAGACTCTTTCAGAGATATTGGTATAATTAGCTACATACCTGATATGTACGTACCGTATACGATATATTTTGGACTTTGATGTGAACTGCTTTGTTAAATAATGACCTCTGAAAGCGATGAAGTGACAATAGATTTGGAATTAGAGTAGGATGCCTTACCATTTACCTTGAGAACCAAGGAAACACGCAACCTGAACACCCACTTCATGGATTCCCGTGTTAACGAGACCGGTGGCCTCGTTCGCACGGCATAAATCAAAGATTTCTTGCGACATCTTTAGCAGCGGGAGGACGTCAATACCTACACTCTCTTACGACCTCTGGAAAAACGAATGCATGACTTTGTGTTCAATGGCCCTAAGATGCTGATGTAATGTCGATGAAGAGATATCAAGTTGTTCAGCGAGTTCTGCACCACTCGTATCACGTGGGCTAGCGTAGTATCCCTGTTGGACAGCAATCTCAAGGATTTCTTTCTGTCTGTCTTTGAGTCAAATTAGACGTGTCAGCATCCGTCCGTATTTTGTCTTGTCTCACAGACTCTTTCCTTCGAAGCGAACACGAATCATACAGCGACTCAAGTTGGCTTCGTGTCTCGGCGACCGATTTGTTATTGACTGTTCGCAAATCAAACACGTCCACATCCGGTTGACACCGTATTTTGGCCATATTTACCTGCTGGCCAGCAACCGAATCAAACAAACGCCTAAGCTCTGATTCTTTAGAACCGATTATTCGAAGGCTGACTTCACAGATACCAGTGTCCAACTGCTCTATTGACTCGATTTCTATATTGGGGACCTGAGAAAGATACGTTCTTACAGATTCGGACGACAGGCCGGTGACTTCTCCGCGTAAAAAGGCGATTTGCTCTTTAGATAGTGTGAATACATCAAAGATGAACGTACTCTCGCTAGGGAGACCGGGGAACAACGGCGAACAACCATAGCACTCAACGGTAAAACGAATCTCCCTGTTGGAACTATCAGAGGCTTCCATTGAGGCAATCTTAGACCCAGCAAGTAGCCCAAGTGTCTCAGCAGTCTGGATTAGTGGTTGGTCAATATCTTCAACGCTAGTACTCACGAATTCACAGACGCCATACACTGTGTCATTGTTGGCAAGAGGTACGGCGAGCGACGATCTGTAGCCGAAATACAGTAGCTGACGAAGCCATTCAGAATGTTCTTGGGTATCGGTCCCATCGACAAGTTCGGTCGTTACTAGTTCGGTCGTTACTTCTGCAGCAGCAGTGACTGCCGGAAAGCGTTTGTCACGGCTATACAGTTTTGCGGGACCTCCTTCAGAGGAGACGCTGGTTATATCTAACCGATCTTCAATCGGATTATACCTTCCAACGTGAGTATAGTCGGTGAGTTTGTTTCCAAACGATAAGATAGCAGCCTCCACACCATCACGCGTTCTAGCTTTTATTATCGATCGTGCCACATGTATAAACACTTCCCAGACCTGTTGGTAACGATCTGCCCGCTGTGAAACCTCTGTGACATTTCCAGATAGGTTCTGTATTGACTGTGCTTGTTGTATCCGCGTTATTGCCGTCTGGGTCTGGTTAGCTATTGCCGTGATGAAGTCTTTATTTTCATCTGTACATTCTTTCGTACAGACAGCAAGGACTGCTTCTCTCCCGATAGACACGGCTAACAATTGGCCATAATCTGTACTATTCTCAGGATTGCCAAGCGGTCCAAACCCATCTTGGTGGATCCATTGGCTGCGATCCGCACCAACGACTTGCCAGATGGCACTTTCACCAGGCTCAATTCTTGGTGGAAAGAACCCATCTGCATGTTTCGACGTCTGTTTGTGAAGTGTGCCATCATCATATTGATAGATAGTAATCAAATCAACATCTTCTACAGCATCCTCAACGGCGTCGACACACACAGAAAACGCTTCGTTGAGAGTCGACGTTTGCAGTAACTCATTACTAAGAGATGTGAGCTTGCGCAACTGCTTTTGTCTACGTAACTCCTCGCGGACACCGACAAGCTCGGTAATATCGTTTGCAACACCAAGAACCGCGTCTGTACCATTATTAACCGAATTAAACGGAATCTTCCACGTTTCAAGTATTCGTTCAGTACCGTCCGAGTCAGTAAGTGTTTCGCGTTTTCGATGTATCGATTCACCGGTTTCAATCACCAATCGATCATCTTCAGTAAATACATCCACTTCGTCCTCTGTAGCAGAGAAGTCCAGATCGGTGGAGCCAACTAACGCTTCGGTTGTTGTTCCGTACGCGTCGGCGACTGCCTCATTCGCAAGTATGAATTCACCGTCAGTATTCTTCGCAAAAATCAACTGTGGAACAGTATCAATGACGCGCTCTAGTTGGGCTTCATGAGCTTCAGCGCGTTCACGTGCTGAACGCAGCTGTTCTCGCTCATCAATGAGTAGTAATGCCACCTGGAGATGGCGAGAAATGATTCTAATGAGTTCTTTGTCCTCTTTTAGGAAATTTTCAGGTTCACTGGACCCAACAATCAGCACACCGTACTTACCAACCGGCACAATGTATGCTGATGAAAGACACGTATCGCGATTGAGGTTCGACGCTGTCACTGGGAAGTCTGGGTGACACGCCGGCTCACCTGCAACAAACGATTGTCCGACAGGTGATTGGGGAGATTCAAACGTAAGTGTGGTCTCAATAAGTTCTTTCATACCAGCTGAGAGCTCAACAGGGCGTAACTCATCCGTATCCTTGTCGTGCTGCCAATACCCCGAAAGCGGTCGGTCAACGATATCGGTTAGTGCATTGATGATCAGTGTGAGTGCTTGATCAACATTTTTTGCAAGCATTATCCCTTCACCGAGTTCACGGACCTCAGCAAGTCGTTGTTGTGTCTGTTCGCGATTGGTCAGATCTATCGCCACACACGTGAGTCCGCCGTTCGGTAGCGTCGCTAGTGACACGCGTTGTACTACCTCGGACCCATCCCGTCTCTGGCCGGTTAGCTCGCCATCCCAGTTACCACTCTCTTCGAGTACTGGGAGAACTTCGGTCTCAATCTCTGCGACTCTTTGATCGCTGTAAAACTGCTGCCAATTGCCATCAATCAACTTCTTAGGTGTCTCATATCCAAACAGTTCTGCGTGAGCTTGGTTCATGTAGTTGTAGGTACCATCCGGCCCTAAAATGGCAATACCAGCAGGTGATGACTCGATTGCAGTCGACTGTTCAGTAAGTTGCTTAACACGAGCAAGTCGATCACGAGCGTCCTCAAACAGACCAACAACATAGGTCTCGTTGTCATACTCAACCGTATCTGTACGTACATCAACCGGGACTTTTGTCCCATCACGCTGTTGAACAACTACCCCTTCATTTTCATAAGAATAAACTATATCTTCATTTCCATCCACTGCAGTTCTGAATAGTTCCCTATGTTGTTCTTCTAACTCAGGAGGGTGAAGTTCAGTTTGATGACTCCCGACAAGTGATGATTGATCTTTATCAAATAAAATTGTCGCCGCAGTATTGACTGCTACAACCTTTTCTGTGCGTGCCGAAGCAATAACAACAGGCAAAGGCAGATCTGCTGTTAGTTTTGTAGCGAGTCTATCTAAAATACCTGAGTTTGGTCTCGTACGTGCCACTTGTTGGGTATCTATGTCATCCAGCATAATTAAATAAGTTGTTATGGCCCTGTTGAAATCCTCATAGAGTTACATGTTCGCCGTATAATTCGACGATATGAAGCCCCTTCCGAAGTCGCAGATTCTCCGGTTTACTGAGAAGGCGATCCATCTGGCACGTCGAGCTGTCTCTCGAACTCCTCAAAGTTCTCCAAACACCGCTACACACTTCCGCAGCACGTTGTTCTGCTCTGTCTCAAAGTTCGGAAGAACACGACCTATCGTGGTCTGCTTGATGAACTGATTGAGATGCCACGCATCCGTCGTGTTCTCGGGCTAACCGAGCTTCCTAC